>ERZ1027239.649-NODE-649-length-12453-cov-4.714389_pt1 | contig 12453 bp, 10 predicted proteins | sample MGYA00519476_ERZ1027239 | MGnify/ENA primary metagenome ERZ1027239 (study PRJEB26926, sample SAMN06164636) | human gut metagenome | biome: ENVO:00009003; feature: ENVO:2100002; material: ENVO:00002003 | host: Homo sapiens | place: USA | collected 2012 ... | reverse complement strand
GTATAAGAGACAGGTCATGTCCTGCCGCACCGGCTGCGTCGGCGGCGCGGGCCAGCCCTACGCGCTGATGAGCACCAAGCTCAAGCGCGCCCACGGCCTGTACGAGATCGACCGCAGCGCGATGTTCAAGCGCAGCGAGCGCAACCCCGTCCTCGACGCGATGTATGCCGCGGGTCTCAATGAGCGCGCGCACGAGCTGCTGCACCACGAGTACAAGGACTGATCCCCTTCATAAAAAGCCGGCCGTGTGTCCACGGCCGACTTTTTCGCCCGACTCATTATTTTTTATAATGCGTCTATTGACAAATTAAGATATTTCCACTAATATATTTTTGAAAATGTATTACAAATTTGAATCGGAGGACAGCCATGGAAGTCCGCAACCTGGTCACATTCTTAAAAGTCACGGAGCTCAAGAGCTTCTCCCGTGCGGCGGAAGCTCTGGATTATTCCCAGTCCGCCGTCACGGTGCAGATCCAGCAGCTCGAGCGTGAGCTGGGCGTGCAGCTCTTTGACCGCATCGGCAAAACGGTCTCCATCACGCAGTACGGCAAGGACTTTGTCTCCTACGCGCGCGACGTGGTGAGCGCCATCGCGCGTGCCAGCGCCTTTGCCTCGTCGGATTCCGAGCTGAGCGGCACCGTGCGCGTCGGCACGCTCAATTCGCTGCTCACCGCCTCGTTCTCTAACATCGTGCCGCTCTACCACGAGCGTTTTCCGCACGTGCAGATCAGCCTGCACGCGGGCAATATCGCCTCCATCACCGAAATGCTCGTCAAGAATGAGCTCGACATCATCTACACGCTCGATGAGCAGATCTTCGACACGCAGTTTGTCAAAGTCTTTGAAGCGCAGGAGGACGTCGTCATCGTGACGAACACGGAAAACCCGCTCTCTGCCCGCGATGATGTGCACCTTGCCGACCTTGTGTCGCACCCGTTCATCCTGATGAACCACGGCAACCCCTACCGCGACCAGTTCGACCGCGAGCTTGCCCGTCAGGATCTAAGTGTCGAGCCGTTTTTGGAGCTCGAGAGCGACACGCTCGCGCTCAAGCTCATCCGCGAGAATCCAGAGTATCTCTCCGTGCTGCCGCGCTACACGGCGAAGATGAGCATTCACAAGGGCAACCTTGCCATCATCCCTGTGGCCGACTGTCAGATGAGCCAGTGGCGGCAGGTGCTTTATCACCGCAACAAGGTCATCACCCCGCAGATTCAAGGCATGCTCGACGTGATCTTAGAGGTCGCGAAAAAGCCGTTTTAAGCAGAATCTCACAAAAAAGCACAGGCGCGCTTTCGCGCGCCTGTGCTTTTTCACTTTACTGTGTCATTACGGCGCAAAATTTGCAAAAAAAGAGTGCAAAATGCAAATCGGCGCGGTATAATAATGGGCAAATTCCAGCGTCCGCGCGCATCGCGCGCCCGCTTTGATCGGAGGGATCACGATATGAGAATTGTCGTCAAGGTCGGCACATCCACGCTGGCACACCCCACGGGGCGGCTGAATATCCAGCGTATGGAAAAGCTGTGCAAGGTTTTAAGCGACCTTAAAAATATGGGACACGAGATCATCCTCGTCTCCTCTGGCGCCATCGCCATGGGCTTTGGCAAGCTCAACCTGAGTGAACGGCCGAAAGACGTGCCGACGAAGCAGGCCTCCGCCGCTGTCGGCCAGTGCGAGTTGATGTACATTTACGACAAGCTCTTCACCGAGTATAACCACACCGTGGCACAGCTGCTCATCACCGCACCGGATATCGAAGAGGGCGGCGTGCGCAAGCAGAACTTCCACAACACGCTCGCGCGGCTTTTAGAGCTCGGCGCGCTGCCGGTCATCAACGAGAACGACACCATCTCCACCGAGGAGTTCGGCATCGGCGACAACGATACGCTCTCTGCCATCGTGGCCGTGACGATCCAGGCGGACCTCCTCATTCTGCTTTCGGACATCGACGGGCTCTTCGACGGAGACCCGCGCAAGAACCCCGACGCGAAGCTCATCGACACGGTGGAAAAGATCGACGAGCACATCATTTCGCTCGGCGGCGGCAGCGGTTCGAGCCTCGGCACCGGCGGCATGGCGACCAAGCTCCGCGCCGCGCAGATGGCGACGGCAGCAGGCTGCGAAATGGTCATCGCCAACAGCCAGTCGCCCGAGGTACTCTACGATGTGGCCGCGGGCAAGCGCGTGGGCACAAGATTTTTGGCAAAGAGGGATGAAGCATGACAACGATCGAACTTCTGGAACGCACAAAAGCTGCCTGGGGCAGCATCCGCAGCGCAAGCGCCGAGGAGAAGGACCGGCTGCTGCTCGCGATGGCGGAGAGCCTTGAGGCCAACAGCGAAGATATCCTGCGCGAAAATGCCAAGGACATGGAGGCGGCGAAGGGCACGATCTCCGACGTGATGCTCGACCGTCTCGCCCTGACGGAGAGCCGCATCCACGCGATGGCCGAGGGCATCCGCGAGGCCGCGGCGCTGCCCGACCACGTGGGCCGCGCGCTCGCGCAGTTCAAGCTCCCCAATGGTATGACCATCACCAAGCGGCAGGTGCCGCTCGGTCTGGTCGCCATCATCTACGAGAGCCGCCCGAACGTCACGTCGGACGCCGCGGCGCTGTGCATCAAGAGCGGCAACGTCTGCATGCTGCGCAGCGGCAAGGAGGCCTATCGCTCCTCTCACGCCATCGTCACGGCGCTCAAGGCGGGCATTGAGTCCGTCGGCGGCGATTCCGACATTGTCAACATCGTTGAGGATACAACGCATGCGAGCGCGCAGGTATTGATGACGGCGGACGGCCTTGTCGACCTGCTGATCCCCCGCGGCGGCAAGGGGCTCATCCGCGCGTGCGTGGAAAATGCAAGCGTTCCCTGCATCGAGACCGGCACGGGCATCTGCCATGTGTACGTCGACAGGGACGCTGACCTCAACATGGCGGTAAAGATCATCGAAAACGCCAAGACGAGCCGCCCGTCCGTCTGCAACGCGGAGGAGGTCTGCCTTGTCCACCGCGACATTGCAAAGGAATTTCTCCCCAAGCTCAAGGCCGCGCTTGTCGACAAGCGTAGGGAAGCGGGCCTTGTCCCCGTCGAGCTGCGGCTCGACGAAGCCGCGGCGGAGATCATTCCCGGCACGGCGGCAACGGAGCTCGACTTTGACACGGAATTTCTCGATTACATTCTCGCCGTCGCGGTCGTAGATGATCTGGATGCGGCCATCGCGCATGTCCAGCATCACTCGACGCACCACAGCGATTGCATCGTGACCGAGAACCAAGCCGCGGCCGACCGCTTTGTCGACGAGGTCGACAGCGCGGCGGTGTACGTCAACGTCTCCACCCGCTTCACCGACGGCGGGGAGTTCGGCCTCGGCTGCGAGATGGGCATTTCGACGCAGAAGCTCCACGCGCGCGGCCCGATGGGGCTCGACGAGCTGAGCACCTATAAATACGTCATCACCGGCAGCGGCCAGATTCGATAACAGGAAAGGCGCACACTCCGATGTACCACAACGACAAAAAGTACGCATTGACAAACTGCGTGCTTCTCGACGGCTCTGAGCACATGGAGCCGCAGACAGGCAAGGCCGTCTGCATCGACGGCGAGAAAATCAATGAGATCGTCGACGCACAGCATATCCCCGCAGGCTATGAGGCAGTCGACCTCGGCGGAAAATATGTGCTGCCGGGTCTCATCAACATGCACGTGCACCTGCCCGCCTCGGGCAAGCCGAAAAAGAAGGCGAGCGACCCCAAAAAGCTCGTCAAGCTCATCACCTTCTGCGCGCTGACGAACAGGATCGGCGTCAACATGTGCGAGGGCTACGCCAAAACCGAGCTGCTCTCCGGCGTCACGACCATCCGCACAGTCGGCGGCGTCGCCGATTACGACACGAAAATTCGCGACCTCGCCGCGGCGGGCAAAATTCTTGCCCCGCGCGTGCTGGCGTCGAACATGGCGGTCTCCGTCCCCGGCGGGCACATGGCGGGTTCGCTCGCCTACGAGGCGCACTCTGCCGAAGAGGCCGCGGCGCTCGTCGAAAAGATCGCCGCCGAAAAGCCCGACCTCATCAAGCTGATGATCACCGGCGGCGTGCTGGACGCCGAAGTCGTGGGCGAGCCGGGCGTGCTGCGCATGCAGCCCGAGCTTGTCAAGGCCGCGTGCGACAAGGCACATTCGCTCGGCATGATCGTCGCGGCGCACGTTGAGAGCCCTGAGGGCGTGATGGTCGCGCTGCAAAACGGCGTCGACTCCATCGAGCACGGCGCGCAGCCAAGCGATGAAATGATCACGCTCTTCAAGCAGCGCAAGGCGTTCCAAATTTCGACCATTTCCCCCGCCCTGCCCTACGCGCTCTTCGACCGCAGCATTTCGCACGCGACGTATGAGCAGCAGGAAAACGGCAAGATCGTCTTCGACGGCATCGTCGCGCTCGCAAAGGCAAACCTCGCCGCGGGCGTGCCGGTCGGTCTCGGCACGGACGTCGGCTGCCCGTACATCACGCATTACGACATGTGGCGCGAGCTGCACTATTTCGTCAAATACTGCGGCGTGACGCCCGCGTTCGCGCTCTACAGCGCGACGAAACTCAATGCCCGGCTCGCGGGCATCGGTGATCTGACCGGCAGCATTGAGGCGGACAAGCAGGCCGACCTGATCGTCTGCTCCGACAACCCTCTTCAGAATTTGAGCGCGCTGCGTGAGCTCAACATGGTCGTCAAGGGCGGCTACCGCATCGACAAGCCGCAGATTAAGAAGATGGATGAGGTCGAGCGCGAGCTCGACAAGTTCCTGTAGGCGCTATGAAATACTTGGTACTATCCGACTCGCACGGCAATGTCGACAACATGGTGCGCGCGGTGGAGCTCGTAAAGCCGCAGGGCATCATCCACCTTGGCGATGGCTGGCGTGATGTCGAGGAGTTGCATCAGCTCTACCCTCGCCTGCCGCTCGAGCAGGTCCCCGGCAACTGCGACTTCGGGCGCTTTGAAGCGCTTGAGCGCGTGCTGATTCTGGACGATCACCGCGTGCTCATCGCGCACGGGCACACGTTAGGGGTGAAGACCGGACTTCTCCGCGCGCAGTACCGCGCGCTCGAGATGAACGCCGACATTCTGCTCTTCGGCCACACGCACGTGCCGCTCGTGGACGCGGCGTCGCGGCCGATGATGATGAATCCCGGTTCGATTGGCGATCCCCGCTGCCCGACCTACGGCGTGCTTGAGTTCAGGGACGGACAAATTTACCCGTCGGTCTTCCGGCTGGACGCATAACAAAAAAGAGATGTACCTTACGGTACATCTCTTTCCCTTTTCTCACCCGTTCCAAGCGCGCACCTGCTCGCGCAGCCAATTACACCAAGCGTCCACGCCCTCGCCGGTTTTGGCGGAGAGGGGGAATATCTTGAGCTTCGGGTTGCGCATGTGCGCGTATTCGACGACCTTTTCCATGTCGAAGTCGAAATACGGCAGCACGTCGATCTTGTTGATGATGAGCGCGTCGCACACAGTGAAGATGAGCGGGTACTTGAGCGGCTTGTCGTGCTCCTCCGGCACGGAGAGGAGCATCGCGTTTTTGACCGCGCCCGTGTCGAACTCCGCGGGGCAGACGAGGTTGCCGACGTTTTCGAGCACGACGAGGTCCAAGTCCTTCGTGCCGATCTCCTTGAGGCCCTGCTCCGTCATGCTTGCATCGAGGTGGCACATGCCGCCCGTGTGGAGCTGGATGGACTTGACGCCCGCGTCCGCGATAGTCTTCGCGTCCACGTCGGAGTCGATGTCTGCCTCCATCACGCCGATGTGCAGCTCATCCTTGAGCGCTTCAAGCGTGCGCAGCAGCGTCGTCGTCTTGCCGCTGCCCGGCGAGGACATCAGGTTCAGCAGAAACGTTCTGTCCTGCTTGAGCTGCGTGCGAAGGCGTGCGGCCTCGCGGTCGTTGTCGGCGAAGACGCTCTCTTTCACCTCGATGATCTTATAGGGTTCTGTCATATCGCCTCAATCTCCTTTAAGTTGATCTCGCTGCCCTGCTTGAGCCATGTTTTTTCACTGCCGCAGTGCGGGCAGGTGCGGCCAAACTGCACGGTGGGATAGTCGCGCCCGCAGCCCTCGCAGTACGTAACGGCGGGGATGGTCTCGATCTTGAGCGCGGCCTCCGGTAAAAGCTCGGTCTTCTTGACTGCCCAGTTCCAGCAGCTTTCGAGTTCGTGCGGGATCGCACCGGACACCTCGCCGAGCTCGAGCGTCACGGACGCGACGTTCGTCAGGCCGTTTTCCTCTCCGATCTTTTCCACGCTCTTGATGACGTGGAAGACAATGCCCAGCTCGTGCATTACTTGCTCTTTCTCGCCGCACGCTTGATCTTGAACTCACGCTTGATCATGTACGGCAGGATGGCCTTCATCTTGTCCTCACAGGCGTACATCTTGCTGCACTCCGGTCTCTCGCGGTGCAGGTGGATGGCGTCGAACGCGCACTTCGTCGTGCAGACGCCGCAGCCGATGCACTTGTTCGGGTCGACGATGCTCGCGCCGCAGCTAAGGCAGCGCGCGGTCTCCTTTTTGATCTGCTCTTCGGTAAACACGACGCGCTCGTCGCTAAACGTCCTGCGCAGCGCCTCGTTATAGCCGATGCGCTGGCGCGGCGTTGTGTCGTAATTGACGGGGATCAGCGTGCTTTCCTTGTTGAGCTCGATGAACTGGCGGCGGTTGCGGCCGACCGTCAACGTCGCGTGCTGGACAAAACGGTGCAGCGAGATCGCGCCCTCCTTGCCCGCAGCGATGGCGTCGATGGCAAATTTCTGACCCGTATAAGCGTCGCCGCCGACGAAGATATCCTTTTCCGCCGTCTGATACGTGACGGGGTCTGCCTTGACCGTGCCGTTGGGGTTGAACTCAACAGCGGTGCCGGTGAGCAGCTCACGCCAGTCGACCTTCTGGCCGATGCAGTAGAGAACCGTCGCGCACTCGGCCTGCTCGCTCACACTGTCGTCAAACTCAGGTGCGAAGCGGCCCTCGTCGTTCTTGACGCGCGTGCACTTGCGGAACCTGATGCCCGCGCACTTGCCGTCCTCCACCACGATCCCGGTCTGGCCCCAGCCGGCGTGGACGGTGATGCCGTCGCGCTCGCACTCGCTGCGGTCTTCCTCGCCCATCGGCATATCGTCGTAAGCCTCTAAGCAGTAGAGGTCAACGCTCTCCGCGCCGCAGCGCACCGCCGTGCGCGCAACGTCCGCGCCGATGTTGCCGCCGCCGATGACGACGACCTTACCGGAAAGCGTCTTCTTTTCATGCAGGTTGACCTGCCGCATAAAGTCGATACCCGCCATGACGCCGTCCGCGTCGCCGCCGGGGATGTTCAGCTTGCCGCCGGACTGGAGGCCGACGGCCACGTAGAAGCCCTGATAGCCCTGCTCGCGCAGCTGCGCGATGGTCACGTCTTTTCCGACCTCCACGCCGCAGCGGAACTCGACACCGAGTTCACGCAAGATGTCGATTTCTGCCTCCACCACGTCTTTTTCGAGGCGGAAGCTCGGAATGCCGTTCATCAGCATGCCGCCGGGACGCGCTTCCCTTTCAAACACCGTCGGGCGGTAGCCCTTTTCAGCGAGGTAGTATGCGCACGACAGGCCCGCGGGGCCGCCGCCGATGACGGCGATCTTCTCGGAAAATTCGCCGTCGACCTTCGGAATGACCTTTTCGGGCACAAAGCGCGTTTTCGCGTTTAAGTCCTGCTGGGCGATGAAGCGCTTGACCTCGTCGATGGCGACGGCCTGATCGACCGTACCGCGCGTGCAGGCATCCTCGCAGCGGCGGTTGCAGATGCGGCCGCAGACCGCGGGGAACGGATTTTCGCGCTTGATGAGCTGCAGCGCTTCGCGGTACTTGCCCTGCGCGGCGAGCTTCAGATAGCCCTGCACCGCGATGTGCGCTGGGCAGGCCGTCTTGCACGGCGAGGTGCCGGTATCATAGCAGTTGATGCGGTTCCTGTCGCGGTAGTCGATGCTCCACTTTTCCGGCCCCCACTTGACATCGTCGGGTAATTCCTGACGGGGATATTCGATGTAGCCGTCCTTCGTGCAGAGCTTCTGTCCCAGCTTGACCGCGCCCGCGGGGCAGTTTTCGACGCAGCGGCCGCAGGCGACACAGCTCTCGCTCTCGACGCTCGCAACATAGGCGCTGCGCGACAGGTTCGGCGTATTGAACAGCTGCGATGTGCGCAGCGCGTTGCAGACATTGACGTTGCAGTTGCAGATGCCGAAAATTTTCTGCTCACCGTCGATATTCGTGATCTGGTGGACAAAGCCGTTGTCCTCGGCCTTTTTGAAAATTTCGAGCGCTTCGTCCTTCGTGATGTATTCGCCGCGCTGTGTTTCGACGATGTAGTCGGCCATGTCGCCCACACCGATGCACCAGCTTTCGGCGTCATCGCCGCAGCCCTCGCCGAGCTTGGCGCGGCTAGCGCGGCAGGAGCACATGCTCTTGGCATACTTGCCCTCGTACTTGCTGAGCCAGTAGGAGATGTGCTCTAAGTCAACGGACTCGTTCTCCGTCTCGATGGCCTTTTCCACAGGGATGACGTGCATGCCGATGCCTGCGCCTCCCGGCGGCACCATGGGCGTGATCTTTTCGAGCGGGAGCATCGTCATGCGCTCAAAGAACGCCGCGACCTCGGGATGCTCGTCGATCTGGCTTTTGCGCATGTTCAGAAATTCCGCGCTGCCGGGGACGAACAGCGGCAGCACCCAGCGCTTTTCATGCTTGGGGTTCTTGCCGTCCAGGTTCTCCCAGTTGTACTCGATGATGCCTGTCCACGCCATCTCCGTCAGGAGCTTTTCGAGCGGCTCGCGCTCCATTTTGGTGAGCTTCATCAACTGCTCGGTCGTCTTGGGCTTGCGCACGCCCATTTTGAGCGCGACGTCGACCATCTCGTCGGTCATCACGCCGGCAAGGCCCCAGTACTCGGGGTCGTCCGCCGTGGCCTTGAGGCCGATGCGGTTCGCGATCATGCTGCCGAGCTTGAGGACGTTTTCGCGCGGGGCGTCCGTGCGGGGTATTTTGAAATCCAGTTTACTCTCGTCGAGAGGGAAATTCGTGGGCTTGCTGCCGTTGATATCGCTCATGTTCCTGCTCTCCCTTTTCGCGGCGTACCGCGTGCTTGCCGCCGCGCAGCAAAAATATCGCGCGGCGATCATCACCTATCTTATCCAAGCTCTATTTTACAGGAAAATGTTGGACTTTTCCATTGACTGATTCCATAAGCCGCAGTCATATCGCTCAATTCCCCGCATTTTTGCGCAGATCGGCAGAATTGTCCAAATTTACAGATCAAGGAACCGCCGCGCAAGCGCGGGCACATTGGTGTTTTTGAGGCACACGACGTTCAGCTCGTGCACGCCCGTGAGCGGCGGGCAGGAAAAATGCCCGAACTGCGCATCATTCTTGACGACGGCCTCGTAGAGAAAGCTCACGCCGCAGCCCTCGCTCACCAGATGCCGGATGAGCTTGAAGCTGCTGATGCAGACATTCGCGCGAAACGCCTCGACCGTGTAGCCGCACTGCATAAGCTCTCGCTCTAAAATCTTTCGCGTACCGGAGCCAGGCTCGCGCAGGATGAGCCGCTCGGAAAAGAGCTCATCCATCGGCACCTCACAGCCCGAAAACGGGTGATCTTTCGCGCAGATGCCGATGTAGGGCTCGTTGCGCAGCAGAAAGCTCTCGTACCGGCTCTTGTCGAAAATGCCCTCGAGCACGACGAAGTCAAGCTCACCTCCCTCGAGCTGGGCGAGCAGGTGTGCCGTATTGTCGACGGTAAAAAAGAGCTCGTTGTCCGGTTCTTTCAAAAAGCGGATGATCTGCGGCAGCAGGATATAGTCGCCGATGGACTTCGTCGCGCCGATGCGAAGGCTCGTCTTCTCCTGCCGTTTGAGCGCACGGCGCAGCTCCTCGTCCTGATAGCGCTGGCTGATGGCGTAGATCTCAAGCGTTTCGCCCTGCGGCGTTTTTCTGAGCTTTCGGCTGTCGTAGGTAAAAAGGCGCACGCCGTACAGCGCTTCAAGCGCCTGAATTTGTTTCGTCACGGCGGGCTGCGTCAAATGCAGCTGCTCCGCCGCCTTGCGGTAGTTCATCGTGGCGCACACGGTCAAAAAGGTCTCAAGCCGCTGGTCCATGTTCTCTCTCCTTTGTCGATAACAAACAGGAATCGACATATTCTTATTTATAATTTTATTATATCATAAGTCGGTGATATAATACACCCGCAACACGCATTGGAGGAGAAAAAAAGCACATGAAATTTATCGAATCCGTAAAGAAAATGCTGCCCGGCTGCGCCATCGCGCTCGTCATCGCCGTGGTGGCCAAGTTTTTAGAGCAGCTGGAGGAATCCGTGGGGCTGCACCTGATTGGCGCGTCGGTCATCGCGATGTTCATCGGCATGATCGTGAACCGCTTTTACGCGCCGAATGACAAGACGAAGCCCGGCATCAAATTCACCTCGAAGAAAATTCTGAAATTCGCCATCATCCTGCTCGGCGCCAGCCTGAACATCTCGACCGTGCTGACGGTCGGTAAGTTCTCGCTCACCGTCATGCTCTTCACACTGGCGACGTGCTTCGGCCTCGGCTATGTGATCGGCAAGGCGCTGGGGCTTGACTGGAAGACGAGCAGCCTCATCAACGCGGGCACGGGCATCTGCGGCGGCAGCGCCATCGCCGCCATCGCGCCGGTCATCGAGGCAACGGACATGGACATCGCCTACGGCATGTCGGCAACGTTCCTCTTTGACACGATCATGGTCGTCGTGTTCCCGCTGCTCGGCCGCGCGATGAGCCTTTCCGACGCGGCGTTCGGCCTGTGGGCCGGCACGGCGGTCAACGACACCTCGAGCGTCGTCGCCACGGGCTACGCCTTCAGCGAGGCCGCAGGCGACTTTGCCACGATGGTCAAGCTGACGCGCACACTCGCCATCATCCCGACGGTGCTGATCTTCGCCGCCATCAGCGTGCACCTCAAGAAAAAGGCCGCCGCGCAAAGCGGCGACCATGGCGTCAAGGTCAATATGAAGTCGGTGTTCCCGTGGTTCATCCTCGGTTTCCTTGCAATGTCCATTCTGTGCAGCGTCGGCGTCATTCCCGCGGGCCTCGCTGCGACGCTCAAGAGTATCAGCAAGTTCCTGATGATCGCGGCGCTCGCCGCCATCGGCCTCAATACGAACTTCGCGGCGCTGTGCAAGTCTGGCGCAAAGCCGATGCTTCACGGCTTCATCATTTCGCTGCTGGTCGTTCTTGTGGCGATTGCGGTCGAATATGTGCTCGGCATCGCGCCGAGCGGCACGCTCATTTAATCGTCCGCCGAAAGGATGAGATCGCAGCGGTTCCGCACATCGAGCGCGTCGAAATAGCGCTGCTCGAAAGGGATCCAGCGGTCGAAAAACTGCTTTGCATGCGCGGGCGCATTCCGTTTGAGGATGCGTTCGCGCTGTTTTTCTGCCGAAATCGGCAGAAAAACGGATAGATCGTAGTATGGCGCTAGGTCGGGGTGCATGGAGTACGCGCCCTCGACAATGTTGAGTGTTCCCGCCTCGATCCGCTGCGGCGGGGCGATGGTAAACGTCGCGCAGTCGAAGCGGCGGTAGTCGACGGGTCTTCCCTCGCGCAGAGGGATCAGCACCTCTTCCAAAAAGCGCTCGCGGTCGACGTTGCCGCCGGGCTGCGTGAAGCGCGCCTCCGTGCGCTGCTCGGGCCGGAGGAAAAAGTCGTCCATGTGGAAGACAGGGCAGCCGTAAACATTTTGCAGCAGCACGCCGAGCGTCGTCTTGCCGCTGGCGCTGCCGCCCTCGATGGCGACGAGCACGCGGCTTCTTTCCGCCGTCAGGCGGTCGATGCGCGCAAGCAGCGGCAGCGCGCGGGCGAAGTCGCGCCGCAGGACGCGGTACGCGGGCGCGTAATTCTGCCGAAATATCTCGGAGTGGTGCAGCGGCGGAAAGCCGTCCTTGCGCCACCTCTCAACAGCTTCCGCCGTCTCCTGCGCAGAAAACGGCAGCTCGCCCGCGCCGGCCATTGTCTGCAAGGCGGTGAGCATCGCTTCGAGCTTTTCGCGCCCGCACTCCTCGTGCCGCGCAGAGAGGGCGAAGAGCCGCGCAAACGTCTCCGCGCTCAAGCCGTCCTGCAAAATGCCGAGGTGCACGCGGCAGTAGTCGCCGCCGAGCAGCTCGACGAGCTCGGAGATACGGTCACCGCTTCGCGCCGCTTCGGCGCGGATGTAGTCTGCGGCGGCGGACGGGTCGGCGATCAGATGCTCACAGCCAAAGGCGCTCTGATAGAGCGCCTTGAAGACGTCCTGAAGCGCCAGCTCTGGATAGCGCGCGCAGTGGGCGCGCAGAAAGTCGCGAATATCGGTAAAATTCGTCATAGCGGCGGGGGGTTCCTTTATCAAAAAGTTTCGTTTATCATAGCGC
>ERZ1027239.642-NODE-642-length-12554-cov-6.124810_pt1 | contig 12554 bp, 7 predicted proteins | sample MGYA00519476_ERZ1027239 | MGnify/ENA primary metagenome ERZ1027239 (study PRJEB26926, sample SAMN06164636) | human gut metagenome | biome: ENVO:00009003; feature: ENVO:2100002; material: ENVO:00002003 | host: Homo sapiens | place: USA | collected 2012 ... | reverse complement strand
GAGATCATGCCTAGTCTCGTGGGCTCGGAGATGTGTATAAGAGACAGATATTTAACCGCGCCAAAACGTTTGAAAAACGTCTGTTTTGGCGCATTATAGGCCTTATAATGCGCCAAAATGTGATAAACTTACACATTTTGGCGCACTTTCGGTTTGCCGTTTCCTTCTTTTTTCGTATATTTGCACCATCAATTAATGAATGTAAATGCTTATGACACAGTTGATAGGAAGAGATGAAGAACAGAGCTTGCTCAAGAAATACATAGATAGCGACCATTCAGAGTTCATTGCCATCTATGGTAGGCGACGTGTGGGCAAGACTTTCTTGGTGACGGAAACTTTTGGAAAGCAACTAGACTTTGATATGACAGGTGTCATCGATGGTAATAAGGATGACCAAATGGTGAGCTTCAATCTGTCACTCAAAGAGAGTGGCTATGAGGGCGAGAGAGTGTCCAATTGGTATGATGCTTTTGAGGCACTGAAAGAAGTGGTGAGAAAAAAAGCAAGCAAGAATAGTCCCGTTATCATTTTTATAGACGAACTGCCGTGTCTTGATACACCACGTTCCGGACTGGTTAAGGCGTTGGACTTGTTTTGGAATGGATGGGCAAATCGACAAAAGAATGTCAAGTTGATAGTTTGCGGCTCTGCTACCACATGGATTGTGGATAACATCATCGACAATCATGGGGGGTTGCATAATCGTATAACTCACGAGATGCATATTCATCCTTTTACACTTCGTGATACTGAAACATATCTCAATGTAAATGGCTTTAAGTGGAACCGGCTCACTGTAGCCCAAACCTATATGGTGTTGGGTGGAATCCCTTATTATTTGAGTTTGTTGGATCATCAGCAGAGTCTTCCAGCCAATATTGACCGTTTGTTCTTTGGGCGAGATGCTGAAATGAAAAAGGAATTTGACCGTTTATTCAAAGCACTTTTCAAGAGTCCACAAGCATACGTCGATATCATCCAGTTGCTGGCTGCCAACAAGAAAGGACTGACACGAAAGGAAATCAGTGAGAAGTTGAAGAAAGAAACTGGTGGACACTTGTCTAAACTCTTGGAGAATCTGGAGAACTGCGACTTTATCCGTAAGTATAATGTGAGGGAGAGAAAGATCAACAGTAACAATGGCATCTACCAACTCACAGACTTTTACATCCAATTCTATCATGACTTTTGCCGTAAGCATTCCACGGATGAGCATTTGTGGGAAAACTCAATTAACTCACCGAAGCAAAATACTTGGTATGGGTTGGCATTTGAGCGACTTTGTATGGCGCATATCCCACAAATCAAGGAAGCTTTGGGCATTCAGCGCATCAGAACCGAGTATTATTCTTGGAGGAGTAAGGAGAGTGTGCCTGCCGCCCAAGTAGATTTGATAATCGAACGTGCCGACCAAATCATCAGTTTGTGTGACATCAAATATAGTAAAGGTGCGTATGCGATAGATGCCAAGGAGGAAGAGCGGCTGCGCAATCGTATGACGGATTTTGCTGATGAGACCAAGATAAAGGAGGCTGTTCAACTGGTTATGATAACGACATACGGACTGAAAGAAAACGCTCACTCGTCAGAAGTAACAGATAGGGTTGTCTTGGATGACTTGTTTAAGTCTTGATGTTCAAATAATATACAACGAAATTTCCCCAAATTGATATGATGAGAAAAGCAATCTTTATCATCGCTTGCTGTTTTTGCTCCCTGTGGGCAGTGGCGAAGAACTATACCCAGTATGTCGATCCACGTATTGGAAGTGAGGGATTGGGACGAACTTTCCCCGGACCTTCCATGCCATACGGAATGGTGAAGCCTGGACCGGATGGCGTGTCAATGCCTAATGCAGGATGGGCTCCGATGCCAGAGCCCATCAAAGGTTTCTCGCAGATGCATGTGAGCGGTACGGGAGGTGGACAGAAATATGGCAACATTCTTATACAGCCATTCTTGGAGGAAGGAAAAGGGCTATCTCCTATGAGTGGTGTTCTTGGAAATGATGGCACAAGAAACCAAGTGAGTCTCCTTATGCCTAATCGTTCAATAGCCTCTATACCTGTTTGTCCTCAGAAAAGAATACGAGAGGAAATCTCGCTTGGATATTATTCTTGTACTTACGAGAATGGCATCCAAACGGAGGTGACTGCGTCGGAGCGTTGTGCGCTCTATCGTTTCTCATTCCATCAAGTAGGGGGAAAGATAAATGACACCCTATATATTAATAAGGTGAAACCAGCCCTGCTGATAGATGTTGCTTCTTTCTTGGGAATGGATACGATTCCAGACAAGCGAGAGACACAACAGTATGTCAATTCGCATATTGAAAGGTTGAATGCCCAAGTGCTTCGGGGATGGAGTACTGTGAGGGGAGGATGGAACAATGGCGGACCTTATATGGTTTGTTTCTATCTTCAGAGTGATGTGCCTTTTGATGGCGTGACCATACAAGATAGTCTTTATGCCATAGCGCATCTTTCCGATATACATGCCAATGTGAAGGTGGGCATTTCTTTTGTGAGCATGGAAAAGGCTCAGCAAAATGTCTGCCCAGAAACGTTTGATGGACAATTATCTAATCTTCGCAAGGCTTGGAACGAGAAGTTGAGCAAGATAGAAATTACGGGCACAGACAAGCAGAAACGTATGTTCTATACAGGTATCTACCATACGATGCTGATGCCTGTGGATAAGTCGGGAGAAAATCCGCATTTCTCTGCCACTCCCTATTATGATGACTATTATGCCATTTGGGATATTTATCGCACGTCTATGCCATTGCTCACTTTGATAGATGAAGACCGTCAGCGTGACATGGTCAATTCACTCTTGAACATCTACGAGCACGATGGTTATATGCCGGATGCCAGAAGCGGCAACTGGAATGGGCGAACCCAAGGTGGAAGCAATGCGGAAATCGTCATTGCGGATGCCTTCGCCAAGGGAATGAAGGGAATCAATTACGAACTCGCCTTGCAAGCGATGATAAAAGATGCTGAGGTTCCACCGATGGATGTGGATAGCGATTCGCTCCTCGATTCTGCTCTTCGTGAAAGCTTGGCAGCCGAGAAGCACGGCAGAGGCGGTTTGAAAGAATATAATTCCTTAGGTTATATCCCATACAGCATCGATCGAGCTGGCAATCGAACGGTGGAGTATAGTTATGATGATTGGTGTATCGCCCAAGTGGCGAAGGGTTTGCATCATCCAGATCTCTACGAGAAATATCTGAAACGTTCTGGCAACTGGCGCAACCTTTGGCGCAGTGATTACGAATGGCAGGGGATGAAAGGCTTCATCATGCCTCGTGATGCAGCTGGTCGATGGCTCGACTCCGTGCCTTGGGGCAAGTCGAAGGTATATCATCCGCTGATACCTTATCGCCCTGATACCAAGGTGGCTCCGTGGTATCTGCCTTGGTGGAGTACTTTCTTTTATGAGGCTTTGTCGGCAGAGTACAGCTTGAGCATTCCGCATGATGTGCCAGGATTGATAGAGGCGTGTGGCGGCAAGGAGGCTTTCATCAAGCGCCTCGACACCTTCTTTGCCAACAAGCATTATAATGTGGCCAACGAGCCAAGTTTCCTTACGCCTTATCTCTATCATTGGGTGGGTCGTCCCGACTTGAGCGTGGAACGCATCAACCAGATTGTCCATGACAATTATGATGACACCCCAAATGGTTTACCTGGCAATGACGATAGCGGCGCCATGTCTTCTTGGCTCGTCTTCAATATGATGGGTATCTATCCTGTGGCAGGGCAGAATCTCTATCTTGTCGGCTCGCCGATGATTCCTGCCTATACCATCCATCTTCCGAATGGCAAGGACTTGAAGGTTGTCGCCAAGGGGAATGAATGGAATGTGAAAAGTCAGTACGATGAAGCTATATTGAGAGGTACGTCGCTCACTCATCAGCAGTTGTTGAAAGGCGGTACGCTTGTATTGCCAGATTGCAGAAAGGTGGCTCCATCGCCAACTGGACACGTTGTGCATAAGTTGAATGTCGATAATATTGAGTTGGTAAGACAATTGAATTTTCTTACATCTTGTTCGGCGATTGATGAGTCTTCAACCTACACTCTTCATCGTTCAATAGGCAAAGCCAATTTCATTCTCAATCGCCAATATCGTAATTGGGAGGTAGCAATCGATTCTACGACACTTGCTGATACATTGCTTTTGCGATGCAACGAATCAATCTATCTGATTCCTCAAAGATTAGTTGATGAGGCTGACGGATTCTGTTGGGATAGTCCTCAGAAAGGCAAGAACATCTATGATGCCAAGGGTACCTTCTTGTTTCTATCTCGAAAGGCAATACAACAATTAAGGCAAAGCGGCGTTTTCATATATAATGGAATCACTTGGCGACAGATTGCACAAGATGCAAGCAGCATCACGGTGAAAGCCGATGTGGATGGCACCTTGATGCAAATCGCCACTCGGAGAGAACTGCCATGGGTCTTAAAGATGGAGAACAATCCTTTAGGCATAGATTGGCATCTCGTGCCTAATAGTGAGACCCATGCGGTGAAATAGCTTGGCTATAAGAAAGTAATCATGATCATATTAGATAAATAACTAAAGACATAAGATATGAGGAAATCATTCTTAATGATATTGTTAATAGCTTGCGCCCTTTTGGCGCAAGCCCAAACTCGTCAGCAGATGGGTGGCGTATATTATGCTTATCCTGCTCCCAAGAAGCCTGTTTCTGTAAAGGCTCCTGAAGGTTATACCCCTTTTTACATCAGTCATTACGGCAGGCACGGCTCTCGTTGGTTACCAAGTGATAGTCGTTATATTTGGGTAAACCTGCATTTTGATGATGAATCCAACTTGACTCCTTTGGGCAAGAAAGTGAAGGGATGGCTGACTCAGGTGTGGGAGAATGCCAAGGGCAATGGTGGTAAGTTGACAAAGCTGGGTGAAAAGCAGCATCGTGGCATTGCCGATCGTATGGTTCGCAATTTCCCTCAGATCTTTGCCAAGGGCAATCATGTGCAAGCTCGTTCGAGTGTGGTCGATCGCTGTGCTAAGAGTATGCTGGCTTTTACGGATGAATTGCGCCAACTCCAGCCATCGCTCGATATGGATGTGAAGACGGATTCTGCCGATATGGCTTGGATAGCCTATACCTCTCCAGAGGTCAAAGCCTTGGAAAATCGTACCCATATCGTGGCAAAGGTATCGCCTGATAGATTCTTGCACCAACTCTTCAAGGACATTACGAAGGTGGATGATCCGATGAAGTTGATGAGCGAGATTCATACCATCGCTTCCTCTATCCAAGACGTGGGCTTGAACTTCAAGTCTTATCCTCGCCAGATAGAGAAGGGATTGTATGGACTCTTCACAGACGAGGAGTTCAAGGCGTTTTATGATGCTAACAATCTTCGCATGACGATTTGCAATGGTGAATATCCTACGAATGAGCGAATCCCGGCTCGCTCTGCTATCTCTCTTTGGGAAAATGTTGAAGCTGAGGCCGACAAGGCATTGGCTTCAGATAGACCATCTGCCACTTTGCGATTCGGGCATGATACCAGTTTATATCGCCTTTATTCTTTGATGAATATGTTCTTTGCTCGTCCTGATGCCTGCTGTGATACAGATGCAAAGATGGCTTCATACAAAAAAGAATCTGATGCCATGGATGTGGTTGTGCCGATGGCAGCCAACTTACAACTTGTCTTTTATAAGAAAAAGCAATGGGATCGTGCATATCCAGAGAGTAATGTCTTGGTGAGAATCTTGTGTAATGAGCGGAATGTTGGGGAACTGAATCTGAATGCTTATATCTACAATGATGACATAGAAGATATGGCGGGAAATTATTATACGTGGGCATCACTGAAGAATTATATGCACGAGTACATCCATTATTTGGAACATGTGCGCCAACTGAATGCCATCAACACGATGGTCGGCACTGCTCAGGCGAATACCAAGACTGCCGGTAAGTTTGGCAAGGGAAGTGAGGAGCATGGTCAGACTTTGCCTGCCGTACTCGTGCCAAATGGTCAGAACTTCTGGACACCACAGACGCAAGACACTGAGAAAAAGTGCATTGCACCTTATTATTATAAGGACACGGAGTTGCAAGGTTTTCGCAACAGTCATTGGATAGTGGGTGGCTGCACCCAAGATTATGGCTCATTCACAATCGCTACCCTTGGTGGAAAACTCCGTTTGCAGCCAGAGGAGCGTGCCACTCGTTTTTCGCATGAAGACGAGGTGTCGCATCCTCATTACTATGCAGTCCATCTGAGAGATGAGCATCTCAAGACGGAAATGACAGCTTTGAGTCATTCTGCTATCTTCCGCATTACTCCTGATCAAGACGAGGAGGTACATATCGTCATCAACCCTAATAGTGATGAGGGGGAGGGATACATAGAGATAGATACCTTGCACCATATTATATATGGTTATAATCCAGTGCATCGCATTTACCAAGGATGGGGTGAACCAGCAGGATTCAGTGGTCATTTCGTGCTGGATTATAGTGGAGAACTTAATTTCGATGTTCCTTCTTCAGACATATCAAATCCTCGATATGGTGAGACTCCGTGTGGTTTTGATGATTTTGGAGTCTTCTCAAAAGAAGAAAAAACGCCTCAAGGACTATCTGCAAAGGGAAGTCGAAGTGGTGCTTGGCTTACTTTTAAAGGAAAGGCTGGAAAACCTATAGAAATTCGGGCGGCAAGCTCTTTTACTTCAAAGAAAAACGCTTGTGATAATCTCGTTGGTGAGACTGCGGGAGGTTTTGACTTTGATGATTTTATACTTAAAGCAGAGACTATTTGGTGTGATAGATTGCATGCAATAGATGTGGAAAGCAAGGACGTGGCAAAGGTCAATCAGTTCTATGGTGCTTTGTATCGTGCATCATTCTTGCCTCATGAAATGTCAGATGTCTATGGAAGTTATCCGACTTTCTCCACAGGAAAGGTAGAAATACTTGATTCTTCTGATAGTTCTGCTTTAGATGATAGCGCAGATATTGCAGATGTCCTATATGTTGACACCGCTTGCGTTGATTCTATATCAACGATACCTACCATTTACGGCGACTTCTCCATGTGGGATATTTATCGTGCCGAACTTCCTCTCTACAATATCATCACCCCGACGCTCTCTGGCGACATGATGCAGTCGCTGGTCAATATGTACAAGGAGGGCGGTTGGATGCCAATCTTCCCTTGTTGGAATAGTTATACGGCGGCGATGATAGGCGACCATTCGGGTGTTGCCTTGGCAGATGCTTATGTCAAGGGCATCCGTAGCTTTGATGCCAAAACGGCATACGAGGGAATGAGAAAGAATGCTTTCGAGAGTCCGAAGACCTTTGAGGAATATAAGAACGGAATGGGAAGACGTGCCTTGAACTCCTATCTCCGATATGGTTATATCCCGATGGAGGATAGTGTGAAGGAGGCTTTCCATACCAACGAACAGACTTCTCGTACCTTGGAATATGCCTTTGATGACTTCGCTGTGGCGCAGTTGGCGAAGGCTTTGGCTGAGTCTTGCTCCGTTGAGGCAAAAGATGGTCCTTACACTCGGCAATCTCTGATGACTGATTACGCAGAACTGATGCGCCGTTCCGAGAACTGGCGAAATGTTATCAATCCTAAGACGGGATGGGCGGATGGTCGCCATCAGAACGGGAAATGGGAAGGAAATACCGACTTGGTGCATCGCAAGAGCTATATCACCGAAGGTGCTACTTGCCATTACACTTGGTATGTGCCTCAGAACATCCAAGGGCTTTTCAACGTTATCAACAAAAGTGTGGATAAGTCAGCTAAATGCTTGAATCGCAATGTGCAAGGCATTTCTCAATCAGACACGATGTCGGCAGTTGTCTCTCGATTGGACAAAATGTTTGACGAAGGCCTCTATTGGCATGGCAACGAGCCTTGCCATCAAGTAGCTTATCTCTATGATGCTGCAGGTGCTCCTTGGAAGACGCAACAGCGCATCCACCATATCTTGAACACGGAGTACAACGATACCCCTGGAGGCTTGTCGGGTAATGATGATGCTGGTCAGATGTCGGCATGGTATGTGTTCTCAGCTATCGGTTTCTATCCGGTATGCCCAGGCACTCCTTATTATTATATCGGCACACCAAGTTTTGACAAGGTGACCTTCAATTTGGAGAATGGCAAGAAGTTCGAAATCCAGGCACATGGCGTGGGCGACAAGGCTTTCTATATCCAAAAAACGCTCCTGAATGGCAAGCCGATGTCGGGCTATCAACTATCGCATGATGATATCCTCAAAGGAGGAAACTTGGAGTTTTGGATGGGAGAACGCCCAGCAAATGAAAGTAAATGATGAATTAACGGAAATACAAACACTGATATGTTGACTGACTCTTTAGACTATTTTATTTACGGGATGTGCGTCATGTTCTATTCCATGATGGTATGGATGTTCTGGCGCAAGGGCAGGGATACCTTGACCCAATTGATTATGTGGATTATGTTGTTGCAAGACATGGAGTGCTTCAAAGACCTCTTCTTCTTCGCTTATGACGGTCAACTTCACCTAGGTTGGCACTTGATGACGAGCGTTGATATGGTCATCATTCCATTTTATGTCTTTGTACTGATGGAATTGTGCAAGCCGGGATGGTTCTCCTTCAAGAAGTTGGGATTGCATGAGTTGCCTTTCGTGGCATTGCCGATTCTGTTCTTCTGCACGGACAAATCTATTTGGTATGATATGCTGATAGGGTGGGGTGGCATCTATGGTACGGCTACGCTCGTGCTTACCTTCTTCTTCATCTCTCAATATCATCGCCAGTTGAAGGAGCGATTCTCTTACCAGGAGAATATCAACCTCAATTGGTTGCGAGGCATCCTTGTCACTTTTTGGGGCATCTTGCTCATCTGGACATTCTGCAGCTACTATGACGATACCATCACCGACAAGGCTTATCTCGTCACCTCACTCGTGATGTGGATGGTTGTTTCATATTTCGTCTATCGGCATGAGTCGGTCATCGATGAGTTGAACGATACGGAGAACGAAGAGGAGGAAGAGGCAGGCTTGGACTTGCATAGTTGTCAGTTGCCTCCAGTGGTGAGCGAGTCGGTAAGAAAACTCTTCGATGAGGAAAAGATATTCTTGAATCCTCGTCTGAAGTTGTCGGATGTGGCTCGCAAGGTGGGAACCAACCGAACTTATCTCAGTCGTTTCTTCAACCAAGAGAATGGTTATACATTCTATGATTATGTCAACCAGCTCCGTGTGAAACATGCGGAACGCCTCTTGTCAAACACCAATTTGCCGATTTCTCTGATAGCAGACCAGTCGGGTTTCAACTCCCTATCTACTTTCCGCAGGGTGTTTAATAGTTATTATCAGTGTTCACCTCAGGAATATCGCAATCGAAAGAAATGAACTGATAATGAGTGACTTTTACGAAACGAATACTATATTTATACGTTTTAGGCGAGCCGAATTTACCATTTGGCTCGCCTTTTTTACGCTTTGGAGTATAGGTTTTCGTTTTATTTTGTTCCTTTGCAGCAGCAATTGATTCTATAACTAAAAACGTAAGATTAATATGGAAGAACAAAAGAACCTAGCCGCTTGGGAATGTTTGGACCAGGCTTTGTTTACTTCCTCGCATGTCAAGGCTAAGGACATGGAAAAGGGAAGCACTGATTGGGATAATGTTTATCCTGTATCAAAAGAGGAGACTGATAAGATGGAGGCTCTGGTGGATGAGGCTGTGCGTAAGGCTGATGATCCTACAGACTCTTTCTTCCGTGAGCGCGTGGCTGATTTGCGCGAGATTATCTCATATTCCTATAGTAAACATCGTACATGGAAGTGGTCTTTGATATTCGGTTCGATTATCGCTGCTTGCATCTTCTGGTATTTCAGCAATCAGGATAAGGAGAGTGCTCAGAAATATGCCAAGGATGTGGCTCTTGTGGAAAACTGGAAAAAGACTGATACCACGATTACTTATGATAAACTCGATGCAAGTTCGGAACTCAGTTATCAGCTTTATGAACGTCGCGTTCAGTCTGCAAATGCTTATAAGTTGATGAAACTTCATGACTTGAAGAGGAATGCGGAGTCTTATAGGGAGGGTATGAAGACGGCAAAGCATAGTGCTGATACGGCTAAACTGGATAAGAATATAGAGAGTTATAAAAAGCGCATGGCAGAATGCGAAGAAAAGATGGAAAAATACCAGGACGAGTTTGATGAAGTCGCTGATATGGATTTTGATGAAATCCAGAAAATGGCGCTCAAGGACACTCAGGGGTTAGTGGATGATATTAATGATTCTGCTTCTACGAAGACAGGCTGGATGATTTATCTGATTATCCTGATACCACTCTATATCATTTCAGGTTATCCGCGAGGATATGTGATTTCTGCTCATCGCCGTCAGCATGGTTTCATGCGTACGCTTCAGAAAATCGGTTTTGCCGTGGCAAGTTTCTTCTTCGGTAGTGGTTTGCTGATGTCGCTTTTGCCGGATAGTATCGTTGAATATCATTATACCAGTGGTAGAGTGGAAACGAGGAATGAGGGTAATCCGGTCAATATCGTCATTTTAGGCATCAAGTTTGGTTTGATGGTAGCGGGTGTGCTTATTTTCTGTTTCGTCTCAGTTCTGATTATGACTATCGAAACGATTTCGGGTCTCAAGCGCAACTTTAATTGGGCAGCCATGCTGAACAAAGGTAAGAAAGCGCCGGTTGCCGTAGCTGAGGCTCCGATAAATGCAAGAAATGATTAATGTATGAAGATGATAGGTCTATGAGATAAATACTAATAAATTACAATATTGCGAGATTTTAAAGTTAAGATGAAAAAGAGGGTGTGTCATAATTCCATGATACACCCTCCGATGTGAAAGCAATTCCTCAAAGTGAGCACATATATATGCTCTCTAACGAAGCGCTTCTTCATTCATTTTTAATGCTTGGCTGTATATCTATCCAACCAGCAATTGGCATTAGCAAAAGGTTATATAGTCAACCCCACAATAAAGTACTAAATTAACCGCTTTCCGTAAGAAAATGCAGAATATATTTGCTTTTTGCACAATTTGCACAAAGATTTATATAAAAATGATCTGTTTTTTGGCAGTTTACTTAAAAATCATTATCTTTGCTCCCACAAATATGGAAAAAGGAAGAATGATCCTACTTCGTATAGCAGGCAGGACTACACAGGGCAAAGCATACTTCGGCAAGGCTCTAAGTAATCTTCTGTCAGTAAAAGTAATAATGAGTTTAATTGAGACATGTAAAGCCAAATACAAGTTTCGATTAACCCTAAAAGTGCCCCATTGTTTCTGCTGTCAACAGGATACCGCATGCCGCCCGCATGATGCAGATAGAAAAGCAGCGTGAGGAGTATTACAAGCAGCTCGGCACACCGCCGGGAGTGCCGACGATGAAGGGTGCAACTGCAGATCCAGACAACACAGGTATTGGTTACAACAGCATCATTACAGACCTGGGTGACCACAGCGTTCCTGAAGGCTGGATACAGCATCCAAAGTTCAACGGCAAAGGTGATGTCCCAGGTCCTCCTATCCAATGGAGTGAACCGGAGAGTCCTGATAATGCCCAGTCGGGTTATGGTTACATTGCCAACGACACTACGAAAGAGGAAACCTTCTTCTATCATAGTGACCACCTCGGTAGCACGTCTTACATTACAGATAATCATGCCAACATCACCCAGTATGATGCTTACCTTCCATACGGTGAACTGTTAGTTGACGAGCATAGTAGCAGTGAAGACCTGCCATATAAGTTCAATGGCAAACAGTTCGATGAAGAGACAGGCTTGTACTATTACGGTGCAAGGTACATGAATCCTGTAACGAGTTTGTGGTATGGGGTGGATCCAATGGCCGAGAAGTATCCAAATATAACAGGGTGTAGCTACTGTTTAAATAATCCAATTAAATTTATAGACCCAGATGGTAGAGATTCGTATTATACAAAAGACGGAACTTACGTTTTTACAAATACAGCTAGAACAGATAACATTTATATCATATCCAACTATAAAATTATTGGAGGCTCAAGAAACAAAACGTACTATAAGGTTTGGGGACGAATAAAAATAGACGACAAAAATCTTTCCCTATCACCGCAAGCTTATTCCCGAGTATATACAAATGTATTATATAGAAAAGGCTATGACACAAGTAAGCTTAAAAATAATGCAGTTTCAATAATTATGTTAAACAACAATTCCAAATCAGACGGACCTCAATATGAATTAGGTGGAACTTATAATCATGATGCCGTAATACCTTGGTCGGATGCCCCGATAGCTGAAACAAGGAAAGAGAATGGAAAAATACAACTGACAGTATATGTTCATCCACAAGGAGACGCTGAAAGAAGAGCATACCTTTCAACAGAATCAAACGTAGAAAATATCCTTGGAGTTCATGAATTCAAAGGGCATGGACTCTTGGGAATAGGTAGCTCCTGTCTCTTATACACATCTCCGAGCCCACGAGACTAGGCATGATCTCG
>ERZ1027239.627-NODE-627-length-12699-cov-8.303306_pt1 | contig 12699 bp, 12 predicted proteins | sample MGYA00519476_ERZ1027239 | MGnify/ENA primary metagenome ERZ1027239 (study PRJEB26926, sample SAMN06164636) | human gut metagenome | biome: ENVO:00009003; feature: ENVO:2100002; material: ENVO:00002003 | host: Homo sapiens | place: USA | collected 2012 ... | reverse complement strand
AGATCATGCCTAGTCTCGTGGGCTCGGAGATGTGTATAAGAGACAGCTATAGATTTATGCATAATATTCAATAAATTGCTTAGAAGTGAGGAAAAAAGTATGTATAAAAATGTATTAGATTATTTTTCGGAGACAGTAAACAGATTCCCCGAAAAAACAGCAATTATTCATAATGAAGAAAGTATTACATTCTTAGAATTAAAATATAAGGGCATCGCCTTAGCGAAAAGATTGCTTGCTGACTATAATTTACCAAGGCGTGCTCCTGTAGCAGTTTTTTTGCCCAAGTCAATTGAGGTAGTGACTTCTGATTTAGCTGCCTTGTATACAGGATGTTTTTTTTCAAATTTAGATGTTAAGACACCAGCAGAGAGAATTCACAATATACTAGACGTTATGCAACCAGCAGTAATTATAACAAATTCCAAATATGTAAAGTTGCTGGAACAGTGCATTATAGATAATATTGCTATCGTTAATATAGAGGATGCTGTCAATCAAAATATTGATGAAAATATTATTTCCGAAGAGATTTGCAATCGACTGGAAACGCAAATTGATACCGATCCATTCTGTATAATTAATACATCAGGTTCTACTGGGACGCCTAAAGGCGTGGTATTAAACCATAGAAGTTTTTTTGATTTCTTAAATTGGGCAATAGAAGAGTTTGGATTTGATGAGAATACAACCGTAGGTTCTTTATCTCCTGTAGTATTTGATATATATGAGTTCGAATTGTGCTTGATGATGTTCAAGGGGGCAAAAATTGTCCAATTGGATGCGAGTCTAGCAGCATTTCCAGTCAGACTGTTAACAAAATTGCAGGATCAGCATGTTAACTTTATATTTTGGGTTCCTACTATTATGGTTAATATTGCTAATATGGGATTGTTGGATAAAATTGCTCTACCAGATTTACGATTGGTATGGTTTGCTGGAGAAGTGTTTCCAACAAAACAATTTAATGTATGGAAATCTCATCTTAACCAGGCAAAGTTTGTTAATCTATATGGCCCAATTGAAATAACATTAGATTGTATTTATTTCATAGCGGAAAATGTACAGGATGAAAATAAATCACTGCCTATAGGAGTCCCTTGTAAAAATACAGATGTTTTGATATTAAATGATCAGAATGAACCTTGTAGGACTGGCGAAATAGGCGAAATATGTGTGCGAGGTACATCTTTGGCGATGGGATATTATAATAATTCAGAGAAAACATCAAGTGCCTTTGTACAAAATCCTTTGAATACGGTATATCCAGAACAAATTTATAGGACGGGAGATTTGGCATATACGAATGACCAAGGTTTGATTATCTTTAAAGGAAGAAAAGATAGCTTAATTAAACACATGGGATATCGTATTGAACTGGGAGAAATAGAGCATTTAATTGTCAATAAGTTAAAATTAGTAAGCAATTGCTGTGCAGTCTATGATTATTCAAGAAAAGAGATAAATCTATTCTATGAAAGGAAAGAGAATATTACAGACTCAGATATTCGTAAGGCGTTAACTAATGAAGTGCCTAAATACATGATACCGACAAGATATATGGTTTTGAATGAAATGCCTAGAAATACCAATGGAAAAATAGATCGATTACAGTTAAGTAAGATGGTTAATTTACCTCAGTAATGCATGAAAATTTTTCATACTTGGCAGGTTCAGATGAGGTGAGTGCAGATGACAAGATTTCGTGAATTGCGATTGCAGCGAGGTCTATCGCAGTATCAGCTTTGCAAGCAATACAATGAAAAATACAATAGAAACTATACTGCAGGAGCTATGTCGCTCATTGAAAACAATAAGAGATCTCCGGAACTAGGGGCATTGCTGGATTTTGCAGATTTTTATGATGTGTCATTGGATTACTTGTTAGGAAGAGATAAGATAGACGAACAAAATATTCAAAGAAGCTATACTAGAACATGGCATTTGTCAGAGGAGTTAAAGAATATTGTTCTAGGACTTTATATTGGTAAGAATGTCAATCTGTTAGACGATAGATTGACATTTTCCGATAATGTTGATAAATTAGAAGAAGCATTAAAGGAACATAAAGACTTGTCTGATATAAACGTAGATGATGGTCGTTCATATGCTATGGGCGAGTTGAAAAGGATTGATAGTATGAGCGAAGCAGAGGAAAATTTGGAGATGTTGCGTTCTTTACTAAAACAGTCAGTGATTTTAGCTAAAAGAGTAGAGAAAAATAATAAATCTTGGTATCGGTACTAAAAAAATCCCCCAAGGGAGCTGGTGGCAGATTAGATTCATCTTGATATCTATCTGCTAGGACAGTCCCTTGGGGGATTTTTATATAGGGTAGGAATTTATAGGATGTATCTATACACTATGGGGTTACTTAATAGCAATCTTGGTGTTGCGCTGTACCTCTGGGGCCTTTGGCAAGGTAACCTTCAGTACACCGCCTTCAAACTGGGCATCAATCTTGCTTTCGTCAATGCTGTCAATGTAGAAAGAACGGCTAATGGTACCGGTGTGACGCTCACGGCGGATATAATTGCCCTTATCGTCCTTCTGGTCATTGCTTTCATCCTTCTTGGCCTCAATGGTCAGATAATTGTTGTCGTAGTTCAAGGTAATATCCTTTTTGTCCACGCCAGGCAAATCAGCAATCAACTCATAGGAATCACCATTATCCTTTACATCAACCTTCATATTGGCGGTCATAGGCATATCTCCAAAGCCGGCAAAAGGATTAGCGAAGAAGGAGTCATTGAATACATCAAACAGGCTGTTGAAGCCATCCTCTTTCTTGGCAACTTCGTTATTTTTCTTGGAACCAAATGGAACTAAACCGAACATAATTAGGACTCCTTTCAAAGAATCTACACAAAATATTTTATCTCCCCTTTTAAGGGGATGTATCTGGCAGCTATGAATATAACTGCCTGGAGCTTTCATTCTGTCTTGGGATTTCTCTCTTTGACTTTTTGCTCTTTCTGATTATTATTATAGCAATATTGGTCAAAAAGTCAAGAATAAATTTTGATTTTTTGACTTTTTATTTGGAGCAATATGGATGATGTGCTTTTTCTACAGGCGGGGCAGGTTGCATCATATATGGTACAACCTGGTTCAAAGTGTATGCTCAGCATTTACTTTGGATAATGTAGGGGGTATAATATAGAGGTTAAAAACGAGCTGTTTCATGGTTCTGGCTCTATATATTATGGAGTCTTAGTATCTGTTAGGCTGGGATAAAAATGGAAGTGTGTGTAATGGAATTTAATTTAGATAAAGATGCTCCTATTGGGGTTATGGATAGTGGTATGGGTGGTATTAGCGTTTTGCGGGAGCTGGTAAAGCTGCTGCCTCATGAGAATTTTATTTTTTATGGGGATTCGGCCAATGCTCCCTATGGCAGCCGCAGTACAGAAAATATCTATGAATTAACGGAAAATGTGGTTCAGAAGCTTATAGCCAAAGGGGTAAAGGGGATAGTTATTGCCTGTAATACCGCCAGCAGTGCCGCAGGCCGTCGTTTGCGGGAGGAATATCCTCAGCTGCCTATTGTGGCCATTGAACCAGCTCTAAAGCCAGCTGTAATTGGCTGTCCCAATGGCAGGGTAGTGGTGTTGGCTACGGAAGCCACTTTGCGGGAGAAAAAATTTGCCAACCTGCTGGAACAGTGGCAGGGTAAGGCAGAAATCATCAAGCTGCCTTTGCCAGGTCTGCCAGAGTTTGTGGAACGGGGAGAACTGGATTCTCCTGCTTTGCGGGAATTTTTGCAGGGATATTTCAAGACCTTGGGGGACAAACCAGTAGATGGTGTGGTGCTGGGGTGTACCCATTATCCTTTTGTCCGTAAGGTTATAGGAGAACTGTTGGGGCCCCAGGTGAAAATCTACGATGGAGCAGCTGGTACAGCTAGACAGCTGAGAAGAAGACTGTTTCGCCGTCAACTTTTGTCCGATAGACAGACAAAGGGACAGGTGCAGTGGTTGAACAGCAGTCCTAACCCAGAGATGATAAATTTATCGCAAAAATTATTTAATATTCAGATTGATTGATTTTTTCTATAAGAAAAGCCATTGACAGAAATGTTACAGACCAGCTATTCCCAATAATAGTCCCAGTACCCCGCTTAGGGCAAGCAGATTGATTACCCCCATTTTGCGACGAACCGCAATAAGAGCCAGGGCCAGAATAATTATTCCCTTGGTATCGAATTGGCTAAAATCCGTAGGCATAGTTTCTGTGTTCCAGACAGAGAGATAGAGAAAGCTAAGGCCAGCAGCGAAAATCAAGGCGATTACAGCTGGTCTTAGTCCATTCAGAATACCCTTGATGGCGCTGATATCGCCGTATTTTTTCAGCAGCCAGGTAACTCCCAGACAGAGAATCAGGGAAGGGGTAACAAAGCCTACTGTGGCGGCAATGGAGCCCCAGAAGCCAGCAATCTTGGTGCCAGCAAAGGTGGCTGCGTTAATGCCAATAGGCCCCGGAGTCATCTGGGATATGGTGAAGATGTCAATAAATTCATTCAAGGTCAGCCATTGGTAATTATCCACCACAGCAGCCTGAATCCAAGGCATGGAGGCATAACCGCCACCTACGCAGAAAAGACCGATTTTGAAAAACTCCCAATAGAGGAGCAAATAGATATCCATAGTGATGCCTCCTTAATTATATTTGGGATTCCGCAGTAAGGCCAGACCGATTAGGCCATCCACAATAACGCAATACATGAGATTTACATCAAAGGCCAGCACTGCCACCATTGTACCTAGGAAAATCAGGCAGGGCAGCAGCAGCTTTTTCTTAAAGAGCTTTTGTACCAGATTGATAACCACATTGATGATAATGGCAGTGGCACCGCATTGCATTCCCTTTAGCACCAGCTGAATATACTGATTGTGGGCAAACAAATCATACCACAGAGCAATGAGGGACATGGTAATCAAGGGTGGAAGTATGGTAGCCATAAGAGTTACCATAGTGCCCATTAGGCCGGACATACGATAGCCCAGCATAATGGAAGCATTAATGGCCATAACTCCCGGCATGGACTGGGCAATAGCCACAATATCCAAGGTTTCCTTGTCGTCAATCCAACCGTATTCATCTACGAATTTGGATTTCAGCAGGGGGATGATAACCATGCCCCCACCTACGGTAAAGGCGCTAATGAGAAAGGTGGATTTGAATAGCACCCAATAAAAACGCCGAGTGCCCGGCTGTAGTTCCATTTTGTTTTCTGGCATAAAATAGCCTCCTTTAGATTGTTTCTTTTCGATTATATCACCTATATTAGGTAAATAAAATATTTTTGCTTTTTTCAGGTGTTTTTTCCTCTAAAAAAACAGGGTTTTCGGCGAAAATTTTTGTAGTATTTCCCCGAAAAAAGTGGTATTATACACTAGAATAATGTTGTATCAGAATGTTATGTCTGATAGGGTGCAGTAGTTGACATCTCAAGGTAGATGCCTACAAGGAAAGGTTGTGTTACAAGGACAATGAAGGAGCCAAAAATGAACAGAGGGTTGAAAAATCGCCATTTGCAGCTAATATCCCTAGGAGGAATTATTGGCAGCGGCTATTTTTTAGGAACCGGATATGTATTGGAAAAGGCAGGCCCTGCAGCCATTTTGTCATATCTCTTAGGCGGGGCAATCGTATTATGTGTTATGCTTTGCCTAGCGGAGCTGGCTGTGGCTGAGCCTATAGCAGGTTCCTTTGTTACCTATGCCAGAAAATATATCGGCCCTACCTGGGCCTGTGGTGTAGGCTGGACCTATTGGATGACATGGGTTTCCTATGTCCCCTCGGAAATGATTGCCGCAGGCATCATTATGAATAATTTTCTACCCCAGATAAGCCAATTGTGGTGGGCTGTTCTTTTTGGTTTGCTTGTAACCATTGTGAATTTGTTCCATGTGGACAAATTTGGGGAAAGCGAGTTTTGGCTGGCTATTATCAAGATAGTGGCTTTAATAGCTTTCAGTATTGTAGGTTTTTTGATTATTATGGGCCTTATCGGCCAGCAGGGATATATTGGCAGCAGTATTTTCCTAGGCAGCGGCGGCTTTGCCCCTAACGGTTATTGGTCAATTATCTTGACCATGACCATTATTCTGGTAAATTTTCAAGGTACGGAGATTATCGGTTTGGCAGCAGGGGAGTGCAAAAATCCTGAGAAAAGCATTCCTATGGCGGTGCGGAACGTAACCTGGCGGATTATTGCCCTGTATATCATTCCTATTTCCATTTTGATTTCCATTCTGCCTTGGGATAAGGCAGGTCTTGAGGACAGTGTTTTTGCTGTAGCTGTGGCCAATTATGGTTTGGACAGGTTTGCGGCTCTCTTTGCCTTTGTGGTGCTGACAGCAGCCTTGTCCTGCTCCAATTCCGGCCTTTATGGTACCAGCCGAGCTATGTATTCTCTGGCTACTTTGGGCATGGCCCCCAAGAAGCTGGCCGAGCTGAACAAGAACGGTATGCCAAAGAATGCGGTGCTGGTTTCCATTGTTTCCTGCTGGTTTATTATCCTGCTGTACAGCTTTGATGCTAGCGAAGCGGTATATACCTATCTGCTGGCTCTTTCCGGCTTTACAGGAGCCATTGCCTGGATTTCTATCTGTTGGAGTCAGTATAGATTCCGCAAGCAGTCCGTGGCTGATGGCAGTTTTGCCAGTCTGAAGTACAAGACACCATTTTTTCCTTATGTAACCTTATTTGGTATCTGGGCTCAGGTTTTCTGCTTGGTGGTGCTGGCCTTTGAACCGGATTTGCGGGAAAGCCTGCTGGTGGGAGTGCCTTTCCTGATTGTGCCAATGGTGATTTATCGGGTGCGTCAGTGGCGGCTGCGGCGGGCAGCTCTTTCCCATTAAGTCCTTGGTAATTGAGTGTTATTACATGATGATAGTATCTATGTAGGTACTGTCATCATGTTTTTGTTTATTTATGCAGGAGGTTTATTTTGGACAAGAAGAAATTTTTTATTCTGGATGGCAGCAGCTTGCTGTATCGTGCCTTTTATGCCCTGCCCTTGTTAGAAACAGAAAGTGGCGTTTACACCAACGCCATTGTAGGCTTTTCCAATATGTTGTTCAAGCTGTTGACAGATTGGCAGCCAGCAGCCCTGGTCATTGCCTTTGACAAGGGAAAGCATACCTTTCGCACAGATATGTTTGCAGATTACAAGGGAACAAGAAAGCCTATGCCAGAGGAATTGAGAAGCCAGGTGCCTCTTTTGCATGAAATGGCGGAGGCCTGGAATATTCCTTTGGTGGAAATGGCTGGCTATGAGGCCGATGATATTATTGGCACTCTGGCTAACAAGGCTGTGGAAGCTGGTATGTCGGCTTATGTGGTTACAGGGGATAGGGATGCTCTGCAGCTGGTAAAGCCTGATTTGACAGTGCTTTTTACCAAGAAAGGTATTTCGGATATTGTTCTATATGATGAGGACAAATTCCAGGAGGAATATCAGGGACTTTCCCCCGTTCAGCTTATTGATTTGAAGGGGCTGATGGGGGATAATTCCGATAATATTCCTGGTGTGCCCAAGGTAGGGCCAAAAACTGCCATGAAGCTGATTGTTGCCTATGGCTCTGTGGAGCAGGTACTACTTCATATTGAGGAGATTTCCGGCAAGGCTTTGCAGGAGCGGTTGCGGGATAATCAGCAGCAGGCAGTGTTGTCTAAAAAGCTGGCTACCATTAAGCTGGATGTGCCTGTGACATATCAGGAGGCAGAATTTGCCTTGGATGCCAAGGCGGGTGCCTTGACGGCTTTTTATCAGAAATATCAGATGCGGAGTCTGGCTCGTCAGGTAGGCAAGTTGGCGGATATTATAGGCGGTGAAGCAGGGGAGGAGCAGGAAGCTGAGGCTCAGCCTTTGTTAGCCGTGCCTCAGATGAAGGAAGCTACAGCTTTGGAAGCTGGTCGGGAGATGTACCAGCAGGCTGTTAAGGCAGGCAAGGCCTTTGTTATGGGAGATTTTCAGGGGGCAGTGCCTCACAAAAAGCTGGTGGCAGCAGCGGTAGTTATTGGCAGTCAGCTCTACTATTGTCCTATGAGCAAAGAGGAGATCCACGGCATGGATACCCTCTTTGGGGATTTGGAGCCGGAAGTCAATCCGGGCTGGGAGTATATGTTGAAACTTTTGGCTGATAAGGACATTGCTAAATATATTTGTGATGCCAAGGGATTTTATCATAGTGACATTCAGCTGGCTGGTAATATTTGGGATGTATCCTTGATGGGGTATCTTTTGAATCCTGCCAGCAACAAATATACTATGCCGGAGCTGATGCATAGCTATGATGCTGGAGTGCAGGAGCCAGAGGAGGCATGGACTGACTCCATGAAGCTGGGCTGGCAGTGCTATGGACTGGCTCAGATAGGGGAAAGACTACAGAAAAAGCTGATGCTTTTTGATTTGTTGCCCCTCTATCAGAAGATTGAATTTCCTCTGGTACAGGTGCTGGCCGCAATGGAGCAGGCAGGAATCTATTTGAATCGGGAAAGTCTGGCTCGCCAAACCAGAGAGGCTGGCAGTATTATTGCTGATTTGGAGCAGGAAATCTATGATTTGGCAGGGAGACAGTTTAATATTGCTTCCCCAAAGCAGCTAGGGGTAATTCTCTTTGAGGAACTGGGACTGCCTGTTATTAAGAAAACCAAAACCGGCTATTCCACCAATGTGGAGGTTTTGAATGAGCTGTATAATCTCCATCCTATTATCGAGAAAATTTTGGCTTATCGCCAGTGGACCAAGCTGAAATCCACCTATATGGATGGTATTGCTCCTTTGATAGATAGAGAGGATGGTCGAGTACATACCAGCTTTAATCAGACCGCTACGGCCACAGGCAGATTAAGCAGTTCAGATCCAAACTTACAGAATATTCCTATCCGTCGGCAGGAAGGGCGCCATATTCGCGAAATGTTTGAGCCAGGTCAGGGCTATGATTTGCTGGTATCTGCTGATTACAGCCAGATTGAGCTTAGGGTGCTGGCGGATATGTCTCAGGATGAAAATTTCTTGCGAGCTTTCCGTCACAATGAGGATGTTCATGCCCGTACTGCTGCTGAGGTTTTCGGCGTGGCTGTAGAGGATGTGGACAGCGAATTGCGGCGCAAGGCCAAGGCGGTAAATTTTGGCATTATTTATGGTATGAGTGATTTTGGCTTGGCTCAGGATTTGCATATTTCCCGCAAGGAGGCCAAGGAATACATTAACAAGTATTTTGCCAAATGTCAGGGGGTAAAAGCCTTTATTGACAAGGTGGTAACTGAGGCTCATGATAATGGCTATGTGGTGACCAAATTCGGTCGCCGTCGTGATTTGCCAGAAATCCGCAGTACCAATTTCCAGCGTCGTTCCCTGGCCGAGCGGATGGCTATGAATACCCCTATTCAGGGAACAGCTGCGGATATTATTAAACTGGCTATGATTCGCACCTATAAGGCTTTGCAGGAGGCAGGGCTAAAGAGCCGTATGCTGCTGCAGGTTCATGATGAACTGGTGCTGGAGGTGCCTCAGGAGGAACTGCCTCAGGTTAAGGATTTGCTAAAGCAGTCTATGGAGCAGGCGGCGGAGCTGCAGGTGCCATTAACCATTGATATTAATGCAGGAAAGAACTGGGCGGAGGCAAAATAATGAAGCCTTCATGGCGAAATTAAAGTCGGCTATGATTTGGCGGAGCTATTGATTGCTGAGAATGAAAATTGATAGGAGTGGTGAATGATGCCGGAAATGCCGGAAATTGAAACAATCAGACGGTCTCTGGAGCCACATATTCAGGGCCGTAAAATAACATCTGTGGAGGTATTGCTGCCTAGGCAGATTAAATGGCCTGAGCCAGAGGGCTTTGTGGCTAGAATCCTGCAAACTACCATTGCAGGTCTGGATAGGAGAGGTAAATATCTGCTTTTGCAGCTGGACAATCAGGTTTCCCTGATATTTCATCTGCGCATGACAGGCCAGCTGGTATATGTTCCCTCTATGGGACAGGATAATAGCCATCACAATAGATTGATTATTCATTTGGATGATGGCTCCAAATTGATTTTTAGTGATACCAGAACCTTTGGCACTTTATATGCTATGCATCAGGATGAGCTGTGGCGGATCCAGGGCATGGTAGAGCTGGGGCCGGAGCCTTTGTCCCCAGAGTTTACGGTGGCATATCTGTCAAAGGCTGCTGAGGGGCGCAAAACCAAAATAAAAAGCTTTCTGCTTGACCAGAGGAAGGTAGGGGGACTGGGGAATATCTATGTGGATGAGGCCCTGTTTTTGGCAGGGATTCATCCCCTGCGTCAGGCAGGCAGCCTGACCTTGCCCGAGTTGACCAAATTGCAGTCCACAGTAAATCAGGTTATTGCCGAGGGTATTGCTGATGGAGGCACTACCTTTAGAGATTATCGCAATGGCAATGGTGAAAAGGGCAGCCATCAGGAACATCTTTATGTTTATGGCCGGGATGGCCAGGCCTGCCGTATCTGTGGTACTCCTTTGGAGAAAATCAAGGTAGGAGGCCGGGGCACTCGTTTTTGCCCACATTGTCAGCCCTTGGAGGTAGAGTCGTGAAGATTATAGGTTTGACTGGGGGGATTGCCAGTGGCAAATCCACAGTAACCAGCCTGTTAAGACAGCACAATTTGCCTGTACTAGATGCAGATGCTATTGCCTGGGAGCTGGCTCAACCTGATAGGCCCTTGTGGCAGGCCTATGTAAATCGCTATGGGGAAAAAGTGCTTTTGCCTAACCGTCAGCTGAATCGTCAGGCTGTGGCAGATATTGTCTTTAGTCAGCCAGAGGAAAAAAAGTGGATGGACAGCATGGCTCATCCCATTATCAAGGCAGAAATCCAAAGCCAGCTGGCAGTTCTGCGCCATCAGGGAGCTAAGGCAGCAGTATTGGATGTACCCCTGCTTTATGAGGCAGGCTGGGATAGTATGGCAGATGAGGTTTGGCTGGTTTATGTCAACAGAGAGAACCAGCTGGCTAGACTGATGAGTCGAAATGGCTATAGCCAGCAGGAGGCATTGAGGCGTATTCAGGTACAAATGCCTTTAGAGGAAAAGAAAAAAATGGCTCAGGTCATTATAGATAATAATGGCACCAGTCAGGAGCTGGAAGTCAAGGTAAAGGAATTGCTGAATAAACAGAAGGAATGGTAATGCGATATACGACAGAGGAAAGAAACAGGCGTAAGGAGCAGCTGTTGCAGCGTATGGAAGCCAAAAGGCGGGTTATGGGCTTTGCTGTAGGTATGTGTATTCTGCTGGCAGTAATGATTTCCTATGCCCTGCTGCAGCAGAATGATATTCAGCGACAGTATATTTATCCCTATCATTATAGAGGGGTAATTGAAAAATACAGCCAGCAGTATCAGGTGGACGAATATCTGGTAATTGCTATGGTGAAAACGGAAAGCAAATTCCAGCCAGAGGCGGTGTCTGGCTTTGGAGCTATGGGATTGATGCAGCTTATGCCGGAAACCGCCATTTGGATTTCGGGACAGCTGGATGATACAGGGTTTTATTTGGACCAGCTTAAGGAGCCTCAATGCAATATTCGTTATGGTTCTTGGTACTTGGCTTCACTGCAGGAGGAATTTCAAGGCAATGAGGTGCTGATGCTGGCGGCCTATAATGCAGGCCGGGGCAACGTGTTGTCCTGGATGAAGCAATATGGCTGGGATTATAGCTTTAACAATCCGGAGGAAATACCATATAGGGAAACCCAGGAATATGTAAAAAGTGTTTTGGGGAATCGCAATAAATATCAAAAGCTTTACGAAGTACAGGAATAGAATTTGTTAAAGGGAAAGGGGCTTGGTTATGCTGGGGAATATTCCGGGGAAGGAAAGAAGAAAATATACGCCGGATTATGTGGTTTATGATTTGGAGACTACAGGTATATCCTGTCAGTGGGATGAGGTTATTGAAATCTCTGCCATTAGAGTAAGAGGGGGGCATCCAGTGTCTACCTTTACTCAGTTGGTAAATCCAGGTCGGCCGATACCTTATGGAGCCAGCAGTGTCAATCATATTTATGATAATATGGTGGCGGACAAGCCAGGTTTTTCTCAGGTGCTGGGGGAATTTTTGGATTTTATAGGCGATGATGTGCTAGTAGGCCACAATATCAAGCGGTTTGATATGAATTTTATCTATCGGGATTGTCAGCGGTATTTTGGGCAGACTATTGATAATGATTATATTGATACACTTAATATGGCCAAGCAATGCTTTCCAGCTTGGAAGCATCGGCGGCTGGAGAATCTGGCAGAGCATTATGGTATTTCCACCCAGGGAGCACATCGAGCCTTGCAGGATTGTCATATGAATCAGCAGGTTTTTGAGCTAATGGCTCGGGATATAGCCAAGGCTGCCAGCAACGGGGGCGTGGTGCATCAGCTGGGAAATTTGAATTTTGGCCAGATTGGAGAAATGCAGGGAAATTCCTCTCCCCAGGGAGAGAATCGTTATTGTCCCCGTTGTCATAGCACACTCAAAAAACGAAAAGGCAGATTCGGATACTTCTGGGGCTGCAGTGGGTTTCCAAATTGCCGCTATACGGAAAATGTGTAGAAGTGCATTCGCTGGAGCAGTAAATTCTGATTGGCCGAATTGTCTATCTCCTCAAATGTTGTAAATGAAAGTCGTTATGTCAGTGGGTTCTCGAAATACAGCCTGCGGTCATAACGA
>ERZ1027239.624-NODE-624-length-12765-cov-14.387962_pt1 | contig 12765 bp, 17 predicted proteins | sample MGYA00519476_ERZ1027239 | MGnify/ENA primary metagenome ERZ1027239 (study PRJEB26926, sample SAMN06164636) | human gut metagenome | biome: ENVO:00009003; feature: ENVO:2100002; material: ENVO:00002003 | host: Homo sapiens | place: USA | collected 2012 ... | reverse complement strand
ATCTCAGAGGTGGAGAAGCAAAAGAAGGAGGAGGCAGCTTAGCCTCCTTTCCCATATCTGCCATGTTTGTCTTCCAAGGCTATCATTTTTGGTAGTCTTGGATTGATAGTACTTGGGGGATGGTATTATATCTACTTTTCGATGGAATCGCATATTTTCAAGGGTTTTCTTTGTGAATTTGGATTTTTGGTGTATCTTTGTGTCATCGTCTATAGAAGTTGCGAAGTTTATGGCGTTATCGGTTCATCTGAGTAGTGGTATCTCGATGAAATCGTTCTTTTGGGAGCCAAGGAGGAATACATGGTTGATATGGACTGCATGTGTTTCTCTTGGCTCTTTTTCTTTTATGCCGGCTCTTTTATGCTTATCTTTGTCTATCTGTTTTGTTGATATCTATGGTTTGGTTTTACTGTGTCGTGGTTTAGGTAGATATCCATTGGAAGATGATACTTATATCTATTGTTTTCTACTGTAGTTTTGTGAATAGAACCTCGTTTTTATAATTTTGTCGCAGCATAATCCCACCAGGCGTTTTATCGTGCAAAGGTATGGCTGTCTTGGCAGATACCAAACACCACGTTGTTATCGGCGAAGAATCTTTTCCGGCAGCCTTCCGAAATCATAGATTGCGGTTTTCCGGAAAAGATTCTCTACCGATTGTTTGGCTTTCTGCCATTTTTGACTGCCATCTTTTTAGGCACGAAAAAAGGCTTGGTGTGAAGGTTATGCCGGAATGCTAAAAAAAAACTCGGATTTATCCTCAAAACTCCAGGGATTGGAAAAAGGCTGGTTGTTTCAGGAAATCCAGAATATTTTAAGTTTAATTTTAAACACTAGCAGATATGAGACAGAATTTTTCGGGCTTTTGCATGGAGGAACATCCCCAGTATAAGGCTTATAACAATGGGCTTGGAAACTTGACCACAGTGGAGCTGATTTCTTTGGTTATCGGTACAGGAACGCAGAAGAATGTGGAACAGGCACGCCAGATTTACAATGTGATGGAGGAGAGCTTGCGTAATATAGCCAAGGCTAGGGTAGAGGACTTGCAGGTGGTTCAAGGCATCGGAGATACCAAGGCGATAGCCCTTCAGGCAGCCATCGAGCTGGGTAAGCGTTACAGCTTGGAGAATATGGCAGAGCGTCCCGATTTGGGCAGCAGCTTGGCTATCTATAATTTCCTTCTTCCTCATGTAAGGGATTTGGAGGTGGAGGAATGCCATTTGCTTTTGATGAACCAGAACTTTAGGCTTATCAAGCATGTGCCCATGAGTCATGGAGGACTCACGGAAACGGCGGTGGATGTGCGCAGAATCATGAGGGAGGCTGTTTTGAACAATGCCACGATATTGGCTCTTGCCCATAATCACCCTTCGAATTCTCCTCATCCAAGCAGGGCTGATGATATGCTCACCAAGAGCGTCAAGGAAGCTTGTGACATCATGCGCATCTTTTTCATGGATCATGTGATAATTGCCGATGGGTGTTATTACTCTTATCATGACAGAGGAAAAATGGGTTTATAAAGGTAACGGAGAGGCTAACCACCTCTCCATAAAAGAATATTTATATGAAAGTACGTTTATATCATGATGAAAGGGTGAGCGCCAAGGATGCGCCGGATGCATGGTCTATCTATTGTCCTTACCCTAAGAAGTATCAGAGGGTTACGGGTATCAAGGGCGTTTATCTAGGTTGCAAGCCTACAGATGGCGGTTTGATACGTTGTTGTTGGGAATCCATGGAAGTGGGGCAGAGAATCAATTTGGGAAAGCGTGTGGATGTATCTAGCACGCCAATGGCTATTCAGATTGCTTTTCGTAATATAGAGAGTGTTTATCAGAATGCTTGCAAGGTTGATACCCTGGAGGCATGGGGAAAGTTTCAAAGAGTTTAAAAATAAGGATTATGAATCAGAATGAAGTTTGGGAGTTTGATGGTTTTCGTGTGGAAAGAGAGTCTTTCCTTGGTGGGGATTGCTATGGTCTGGTCACCTCATGCAAGAAAGATGAGGAGGGTGTTTCATATCATCTGGAGGTGGAGTTTGACATATCCCAAGCCAAGTTTCAGTTTTCCAAGTGTTATTCTCACCAGGTGGTTCCTTGCAATGAACTTTCTGCCGGCGGTAGGCTCAAGGTCATGGTTTATCTAGTGGAAAAGGCAGCTGGTGCTTTCGTGAGGGAGAAGGGTATTTCTCAGAAGTTGTCCTTGGAGAAATTGAAAGGCTTGTATCAAGAGGATGATGTGGTGATGGGAGAGATTCTTGCCTCGGAGAAAGCCGATGGCTTGACCATAGAGGAGTCGTTCTTTCTGTATATCCTTGCTCAAAATTGGGCGAATGGTGATGAGTTTTCTTGGGCTTGTGGAGGAGTAGAGGAAGAATGTGTGTCTCTTGTGGAAGAGGCTAGGAAGATGAAGTTGTGAAAGAGAGGGGTGAGGAGAGTTTGGGCTCTCCTCCTTTTTTCTTTTAGGGATGGTGCGTTCATGTGGGCGCGAATTCTACAAACAAGTGAAAATGACATCTGGTTTGTAAAACCTTGCTAGTTAACCGCTCTATCATTTATTCTATATTTTATTGAGTGCCATCTTGAGTGTCATTACATATTTTCTCTTTACCTCACTTTCTATATTCTTCCATATATATATATATTGTTTTGAATTTGTGTATATTTCATCGGTCATGACCGATGAAATAAGTTTCATGATGAAACTTTACGCTTGCTGTCAAAATGGCTATAAGAGTTGTATTGCTGCAAAGTGATTTTCCGTTAGACGTTACAGTGTAAAAAGCAGTGCAAGTTTCTTGGTGGACACCTTTGGGTGATATTTGAAAGCAAAGATTTTAATGACCGGATTCAAGGGAGATTGAGATAATGACACTGCCCCTTCATGACTACCCTGGAAATTCGCAAATCGACACTTTAGTTATGCGTGTCGAATGGTGATGAGTTTTTGAGGGCTTGTGGAGGAGTAGAAGAAGATGAAGTTGTGAAAAAGGAGCGTTCATGTGAGCGCATCCTATCATATCTATATGATATTTTGAGTGCTGTGGTATCTACAAGAGCATTTTGCAAGAAGCTCCCCACATAGCATGTTGGAATAGCTATGTAGGGAGCTTCTTTGCCAGTTGTTTGTGCTAAGCTGCTTGATTCTTGGGTGATACACCTAGGTTTGCTTCCATTCGCTCTTTGATGGACTTGAGTCCTTCATATTCGAAATAGAAGATTCCTTCTTGTGTATCAACACGGAATCCGTTGCTTGTCTCTTTTAAGTCGAATGCGTAGGTTTTATCCTTGGTGATAACGTTGAAGATTGCACATCCTAGAATTGGTGTTACGGTTAATGTTGCGCACTCTGTACTTGGGAATACAGATCCATGACTAAACTTTCCGAGGCGAACCTCCCCAAGTATAATAGCGTTCTTTTCCATATGAATTTATTGTTTAATTGATTTTTAAATATTAATACTATGCTTTAATTTTAGAGAAGTACTTTTAGCATCTTTCTCTTTTCTGTTTGCAAAGGTTCTGCAAAATAGTGAAATGGTATATCACTGGCTCATTTTTCCCATTTTTTGTTATTTAGGCATACTTCTATACTTTATTATATATAGAACTCATGCATTTTCCTTCATTTTACCCTGTTTATTGTTGAATTCGCTTCTGCTTATTAAGGTAAGCAGATCAGGGGTACAGCGGTAGCTGCGCCTTTCTACCTTAGGTTTGAGAAAGAGCAGTGTCACTTCTCAACTAAGTAGGTGTAGTGTTCATACTCTTACATCTAGCCAAAGGTTCTTTATTCTTCATATGCTTGGGGGCTTGAATGGTTTTGGTGTGCATCGATTTAGTGGAATTTTTAGTTTTTGATATGCTTGCTTTTGAGTAGTCCATTCTATAGGGTACACCTAAATGGGGCATACCCTAAGAATAGACCTTTTCTGTTCTTAGATAGTTGAATATAGAGTGATGATAGTTTACTTTGAATTCTGGGTTCTGTATAATTATTATTATACATCTGCGACAAAATTATAAGCAAAAAGACGGTTTAATCTGCATTCTCATTTTGATTGTCAATGATGCTTTTCAATGAGTTTTGGCAATCTTGGCACAGTCCGTTTTTCATGAAGAAAGTATTCTTCCCATGGGCATCCTGCATCAGGCACTTTGGATTATCCTTTTTGCAATGGGGTAGGCCTCGTGAATGCAAGAACTCATGCGTTGTTACTTTCCATAGGTCATCCTTTCGTTTTAGTCGGAAGGTTGAAACCACACAGGCATTGCCTGGTCGGAAGCTATATCCCATGATACCATAGTTATAGTTTCCGTGGATAGAGGTTGAGATGTCTCGATGCGTCAAACCGATGGTTACAAAATCGGAACCTTGGTTCTGCTGTTTCAGAAAACCAAGAATCTTTCCTGCCCAATATCTGTTTCTCGGCTTGTAAAGACAAGAAGCTGGAATATCTTTCTTGGGTAGTACTTCTATCTCGGACAGATAGATGGGAACCAGATGCTTTTCCAGTTCCTCCTTCAATTGATTTGCTTCCTTCTGGGTGAAGTCTCCAAGCGGTTGAAGGTCAATATGAACGAAACTTTCCGGTGGACAGGTACAGAGGGTGTCTGAGTCATCCTCAGTGCTGCTTGTCTTTTTCCCACTACTGCAACTACTCATCAAGAAGATGATCAGTCCTACGGCTAATGTTACGAATGATTTTCTCATAATTGTATCTCTTTTAATTTACAGTTTAAAATGTTATAGTCAACCTTTTCTTTTAAGCCAGCTACCTTTTTTATCGTTTTCTGATGGATGGCATGGGATAGCACTACAGGTGCATTGACATCTCCACACCAATATTGGCAGTCATTGAAATGACCGAGAAAGTTTTTGGTATAGAAGGGCTGACTGCAATAGATGATGGGGTTCTTGCCATAATGCTTCTTGCATAGATTGACAAATACCCAGACTCTTTTTCTGAGTTCCTTGCCTGAGACTTCATATCCCTTGGTCTGCCTCTCTATGTCTATGACTGGAATCAGGTCCATCTTGATGCCAGCTGTAGCTTGATGGAAGTTTTGGAATTGCTCTTCGCTTGAACTGCTCGTTGTCATGAAATGATAAGCACCGACCAATATGCCACGTTTCTGGGCATTGTGGGCGAACCTTTTAAAGGTTTCGTCCTGATGAGTCGCTCCTTCAGTAGCCTTAAGATAGACAAAGGAGGCTGTAACCTGGTCCCAGTCTTCTACGTAATTATGGTGAGAAAGGTCCACACCATATGTATTACTATCCTTTTTTCCTATTGTGAAGCGACAGGCAAAGAAGGAAACGGTAGCGATTCCCAGAATCATGACCGCCATAGCCATATACTTCGTTTTCAACTTCTTCATAGAATATTCTTTTTATTTGAATTTTGCATAAATCAATATAGGTCTTCTTCTGGAAGATTCCTTGTATATCTGTATCACTTTCTCCACGCAGCTTCTTGATACAGTAAAGCAGCCACGGCTCTCTGTTCCCAGCGGAATATACTCCTTCTCGCCGGAGAATCTTGTCACCTTGCCTGCAGAATGGATCAGGATGCCACGGGCTTCTGCCAGATAATTGCTCTTGTCGAGACCTCGAAGGCGAATGCAGTTCTTGAACTTCATTCCACCTTTTCCAATCATGACATATCTTCCAAGACTCGTACATCCACTTCTCGGGTTATTGCTGAACTTTGGTTGGGCAGCCGTATTTCCTTTACCGCTTCCGTGCATGCAATAGCTGCTCATTACTCTTTTGCCACGCTGTAAGTCATAGATAAAGAACCTCTTCTTGCCAGATGGTTTGGAGAAATCCACCAGGATATAATAATCCGTACTGTATCCCCGTCTGTCGCAATAGTCTCTTACTTGCGTAAGATTCTCACAATCCACCTGATGATACCACTCTTTAGCATCCACCGTATTTTTAAAAAACGGTTTCGTGAACCTTTTATAAATAGGTGGTACGAAAAGGACACCGATGACAAGCAGAGTCAGTATTCCCAATATGATAAAAAACTTCTTCATGATCAACTGATGTGTAATCTAAAGATATAGAAATTTCTATTCCCTGGCGCATGTCAGATTCATCTGCTGCTTAAGAAACTCGATAATCTCATTTCGCCTGTTTACCAAGACATAATGGTTTTCTTCTGGAACAAAGAACAGCCCTGTATGGACTCCCATCTTGCTGAGTCTGCTTGCCTGACTTGGCATCAAACGTGAAGAATGATCCTGACCGCCACCAATCAGATTGATTCTACATGGCACCTTCCTCAATCCTCCAAGATTACAGGAGATAGATGTCAGACTCTTGAAATCCTTGGCATGTGATGAGTGCATGGTTGCCACTATCGCACTACCTCCATTTGAAAGCCCCATCAGATGAATCTGACGGTGGTCGATGTGATAGCCCATTCGCTCCAGGGAAGGTATGTAATAGCTGAAAATCTCATTGATATCACGATTTGTGAAGATACCGCTCATGCTGCGAGTACCGATGCTCAGCACGATGCAGTTGTTCAGATCCTTCCAGATACCCTGATAGAGTTGCCAGTTGCCCAGGTATCCATGACAGAATATCACTAGCGGATATTTGAATCCATTCTCCTTGCTCCATCTTACATTCTCATCTCCCTTAGGTTCGCAGATATACACTGCTCTGTCATTGGTTCTGAAAGCCTCGTTGAAGACCTGTACATAGATTCCAGACATCGGGTTATCCTTTCCCAGGTTGTCATACGGAGTAAAGAAGTTATGAATCTTACCATTGGCAATATCCTGATTGGCTTGTGCAATAAGAGTACCGCCAACGCCCATCATGCTGATTACAGGTCGGGCAATCATCAGGTTTCTAATGCCAAAGTTCACAATCTCTTCCTCTGGAATCAAGGTGTTGATGAGATACTGGGTAAGCGGTGGATGCTTAGTATCCCCATTCTTCTCCAGATAAACGAGTCTCACCCTGTCACTTGAATCGATGAGATAGCGGGGCATTGCCATCCACAGGCATACGAAGAAGAGCATCCAATAAGGACGTATTCCCCATTTCTGTGTCCATGCCGGAAGCATCTCAAAGATGTGCTTCTTCCATACCAGGAAGAGCAGCATCAGCATGATGGTCTTGTAAAACAGAGAGGCAAAGAATGCCCAAGCCGCTACAAGCAATACAGATATAATACATTTCTTAGTCATATATTCTTCTTTTGTACGTTGGGTTATTTCGATACAGGAAAACTTATCAGTTCATTGCTGGTCTTCTTGGCTAGTCGGTTGAACCATACAAGCAGAATAAAGTTCATTCCTATTAGTGCCACTCCCAGGAAGACAAAGAGGATGAGATAAACACTCTGGTAACTCATGTGCCATTGCATCCCCGTCATCTTTGTATAGTTGATGAGTGCTTTATGTTGTGTCTGAAAGCTAAGTCCAATGAATGGGCTGATGAAATTGAACCAGTTGGAGAAGATCAGATATGTATAGCCAAGAATGGAAACTGTTCCTGATATGGGGAACACATCCAGGCCGAATTGCTTGTATCTCTTCCTCATGGGGATGAGAAGCAAGAGGCAGGATAGGATACACACCAGTCCCTGTAGGTATAAGCTCCATGCCACATTGGCTGTGGCATATGAAACTCCAAGACTTTTGGCAATCATTGAAATGATGCCTGCGACTAAATCATATAGCATTTTCATGTTTCAGTTATTTTATGTTCAAATTCATTTTAAAGTTCAACATTCATCTTTTATAATAAGGGATTTCTTGAGTGCAAAAGTAGACATAAATATACATGTCTTGGTACTTTTTATCTGTGGATTGTATCAAATGCCTGCTTCTTTGTATAAACTGATGGTAGAATCTATTCCTGATGTTCCTTCTGTTTCAAAGTCTTTACCATCAGTTCTGCTATCTTTCTGAAAGTTTGTCCTGCCATGCCTCCTCCTGAAGCTGGAGTCTCCGGTCTTTTATAGCTGACGAATACCGTGTATTGGGGCTTCTCGATAGGAAAGTAGCCGCAGAAGTCAGCATAGATGCCATCTTCCATATGGATACTTCCAGAGATACCAGCCACATTGACCATTTTTGATTCTGCCTTCTTGCCCAGGCCATTTGTGACGAAGAACCGAAGTGCTTTCTGCATGGATTCGATGTTCTTCTTTTTGGCTATCATAGAGTCAACTACGATGGTGGAACCCTCTTTCATTTTTGGACTAACCTTCTTTCCTCCATTGGCGATGGCATTGAAGAAACTTACCATGCTGGTTGGTCTTCTATGATGGAACCCTAGAGCATAAACGGTCCAGGAACCTTTGAAAGTAGAATCCTTCTCCAATCCCATTTGCTGTAGCTTTTGCAAGAAGACATCTTTATCTTGATAAGCCACATCTACAGCCTTGTCAATGGCAATACTGGAATTGTATGCCAGTCCTTGCAGAAGAGTCAGTTCTCCATATCCACCTTTCCGCCAGTTATGGTCATAGATGGATCCTGTCCGATAACATCAATACCTGCATAAGTATGAAACATATCGTCCAGCGATACTTTTCCTGTTTCCAGGGCAGCAAGAAGGGATACTCCTCTGAACAGAAATGTTTCACGAGCCTTGGTGAGTAGGGTGGTGTCCTTTGCAACTTTTCCGTTATCTTCTTTCCATCCTGCCATTGCCCGGAGATTATCTGTGGAGGTCTCCATGACTATTACCATACCTTCTTGAGCAGCAAACTCCTTCATATCCTGCTTTACAATGCTGTCAACAGAGTTCTGCAACTGAAGATTGATGGTGCTTTCTGTTACTTGTTTTGTAGTGCACGCAATGAATACTGTTATAGCGAGCATTGCGATTGCTATCAATAATGATTTTTTCATATTTCTCTTCATTTTTGTTGTTGACGTTTTAACTTACATACATTCATTTGCGGAATCATGGAGTCTATAGCTGGATGATTCTGAAATTTGGATTTGTGCCCGATATGCCACTTGTTGCAGTAGTTACATTTGTAGGCTGATATTTCCCTGGAATCATTTGGATGATTAATCTTCCATTGGGCTATAGCTTTTAGAGCCGCTTCCTCATTTCTGTAGCCCATCTTCTTCTTCAAGACAATCTCTTGGGTAATAGGATCCTTTTTCCTTTTCCAGTGAGTGGACTCGCCTCTTCTTATGTTTCTGGCCTTCTCCTTTTGACCGATGTTGTATAGTTGGAAGGCTGTGGCTCTGTCCATCCAGTATTTCTCCCTGTTACTGGTTTTGTAGCCTTCATCTTTCTTGTGCATCCGGTGATAGGCCTGGCACATTCTTTTTTCCACGATGCGACGTACCTTTTTGGAGTCATGGGGAGCTTCCGTCTCAATGTCGAAGTTACGGAGCATCATTCCTTTCTTGAACTTGAGCTTCTCCTTGAAGATTTTCTCGGTCTCCTTCTTGAAGCGAACATCCTGGCCATTGAGGACAATTCTGTTTCCATCCATTTTCACTAGCATGGATGTGAAATCTTTTTCTTTTGCAGTTTCCATGTTCATGAGTTTCTGGATGGCATTGAGTACGCTCTTGACGTTGAAGTTCACTCCGATGATGCTGTCTCTGACGTACTTGATCAGGTAGTACTCTTCTATTGTACAGTTATTATTGTGTAAGTACCATCCCAATGTTGCCAGATTCTCTGAATAGTTCCAGCAGTCAATCTTTTGGAATCGGATGAGGGAAGATTCCCAACTTGCTAAAATATTCTTAATTGATGTATTCATGTTTTTAATTTTAATGTTTACATCAGTATATAACACTTCTAGCTAAAAGGTTAACAAATGGTAGAGGAAAAGTTTTGTTCTGTGATTTGTAGATAGCATAAGGTTCCTATGTCTTAGGAACCTTATACAATCTGTCTTCATAATATTACTATTATTTTTTTACTGTTCGTATAGGAAATTTATAGCCAGAAAAAAGAAAATCAGTAGTAAAACTGCCCTGACTAGATATTTGAGCGATTCTTTTAGATCTTTCAATTAATTTATCATTATCATTTGTCCAAAAATAAACATTATCCATGTCATAATTCTCTGATGGTGTTTGGTATCCATGTGGAGTAAATGAAATAGTTTTTCCACTAGGTCCCAAACAAATATATGTTTTAATACCATTGTCTTCCACTAAGCTGATTTCACAATAATCCTTTAGTTCATCTATTTGCTCATCTGTCGGGAGATTGAATTCGTCAATAGCATCCCTGTATGGTAAGAACAGAACTTCTCCGTCTTTCTTGATGTAATCTGATGCCCAAAGCGTACCACTAGGAAGTCCCAGGTCTACATACTTCATTTCTTCTAGGATAGTCTCTTTCTCTGCTTTTTTGTAACCATCCTGGTATCCCACATTATAACCGGCAGAATACGCATCTATGATAGCCTGATTCAGAATATCATTAATTTTACCTTCTGCATACTTTTTAGCACAATCTAAACTCATATCTTTTTTATCTAATTTTTAAAACTATAGAAGTGGACAGATTATCGGTATGTCCTAGTCTTATTATTTAAAATAACCAATGTTCTCTGATAAGGACTCTTCTAAAAGGATTGTCTTTATTATCACACTGATTATTAAATAGAATCATGCAAGAGCGAAAATGCATTAGCTCATTACCAAATACTTTATATGCAGGATTTGGCTGACTTAAAAAAGCTTCTGTACATTCTATTAATCTAGCACCGAGAATTGGATGGCTCAGATATGCTCCAGCATCAATAATACGCCCAAGTCCATAGTATTCACTTTTAAATCCTTTACCTGATATTGCCATTTGTGGAAATATAAACCACATCCAATCGGTTTCTTTCTTTCCATTTTTGATCTCTTGAAGAGCTGTATTATAAGTATTCCAAGAGTCTTGAGCGTGCAGAAAAGGATAATCGCTAATACACAGATTTCTCCAAAAATCTTCCCACTCTTCTTTTGTATCAAATGGAATAGTTTGATATCCACGAATTACTTTTGTCATTTTTTTGTTTTTTAAAAGAATGCATCCAATACTTCCTCAAACACATCATTCGGACTTACTCTATTGAAGAGATTCATAGAGGTGTTGAGCTTCATCACGTCAACTCCGCTTCCCATGATGTATTCGATGTCCTTACCCTTGTGGAGCAGGAGCGCCTTGCAGCATTCACGGAGTCTGTCACCCAGAATCTCATGTTCAATATAGGCTCTGGCTTCACCCTCGCCATCCAAACCATAGTAATTTGCGTTGTAGCTATGACCGAGTCCTTTCTGCTGTGGGAAGATATACCATATCCAATGGCTTTGCTTTCGTCCTTCCTTCAGTTCTCTCAAAGCCTGGGTATAGGCAAACTCCTGAGCATCCAGGAAACGTAAGAGATCATAGTGTGGCTGCTGAACCTTAGGCCATCCGATGATGTCCCAGAACTCAGAAGGAAGGCACACATTCTCGAGATCGTAGCATCTTTCAAACAGAGGAGCCATCTCTTCTGGAGAATATCCGGCGATACCGCAACCAATCAATGTCACAAAGAATGTTTTATCAGGGTGATTCTTGGCAAACTCGATGAATTCATCCACATCCTTTTTCATGGCTTCCAAACCACTCATTGAATCGATGGCGTAACTCATTCCCTGCAAACCATGTCCCTGACCTCTGATGGCACCGAACTTCTCCAGGGCAGTCTTTGCCGCACCACCATCATGATATCCCATGGCGTTGGAGCCGAATACAAAGATTTCACCAGCAGCAAGACGACTGATGAGATGAGGGGTAACGCGAGTCTCTGGATTATTCGGTGACTTATCCAGATTTGCAAGCTCCTCTGCTTCCACCACAGGAACCATCTTCTTCCATTCCTCCAGGAACTCTTTCATGTCGTATTTTAAGTTCTGGAGTTCAGAAGGCTTATATACGCCACTTTTCGCCACGTATTCTTCCACCTTCTTTTTCACCGTTGCCTCGGTCTTGAACTTTGCCATTTCCTTTGGATTTAACTTAAAGGTAAACGACTTATAGGTCTTCTTACCGTTGACCATTTCAAACTTGATAACTGAAATCTTTACTTCCTTACTCATTTTTATTATCTTTTAGTTATCTATTAATACCACTATCCCTTGAAAGGTAAACATAGCAGACTATTCTCTCCAGTTTATGAACTATGTTACTTCTGAGAGTTTGAGACATAAATTCGTTTTGGATATTTACCAAGTACGAACAAAGTAACTGGGCAAATCCAAACCTCCTTTGTGAATCCCTCTAAATTGGAAACCTTGTAGGTAGCACCACCAAAGATTCTGTAATATTGTCTGGTAAGACAGATATCAGTAGATTCTTTCTGTTCGTAAGATACACGTACAGTGACCAATCTAGACTTGAAAGTCTCCAACAGATGGTTAGCTCCAGCAACCATCTGCAAGTTATGATGATGTCCAGCCCAAGGCATTTTAATATACCATAGGTTATCACTCTCTTTTTCGAAAGTAAGAACATACTGACGAGTGCTCAAAGACTTCACCATAGCCTTTACTAAAGTGGTAAACAATTTAAAATAATTCATTCTTGTTTAAACGTTTTATTAAATTCTACAAAAGTTTCGTTCATAAATGAATAGGTAGCAATAAACTTCTTCAATGCCTACAACATCAAATCCTTGATGGTTGTACCATTCATGAATCTACTTAAATCTACCCTTTCTCCAATACCATGCAAATGTCCGGTTTCTGAATACTGCCAGATATTGCACTTTCC
>ERZ1027239.611-NODE-611-length-13021-cov-6.458815_pt1 | contig 13021 bp, 9 predicted proteins | sample MGYA00519476_ERZ1027239 | MGnify/ENA primary metagenome ERZ1027239 (study PRJEB26926, sample SAMN06164636) | human gut metagenome | biome: ENVO:00009003; feature: ENVO:2100002; material: ENVO:00002003 | host: Homo sapiens | place: USA | collected 2012 ... | reverse complement strand
CTCGTGGGCTCGGAGATGTGTATAAGAGACAGTATTTGCACCGTGCGTATCATATATGATACGTTTTCGGAGAGTTAATACGCTCATAATAAAATATATATAGTATATGAACTCATTTCAAAACACTTATCAATTATGAAAAAAACATTATTTGTGAAGTTTCTGTTCTTACTTCTGTGCGGGAGCGTGCTGACTACCGCAGGTTGTAAGGATTACGATGACGACATCGACGCCTTGCGTAATGATGTCGAAGATCTGAAGGGGACGGTTGTCGAACTCAACGGTTTCGAGAATCGTATTGCGGCGTTGGAGCAGACCCAGGCCGCTTTCGAAGCGATCGATTTTTCCGGATTTGCGAAAAAGGGCGATATTTCTTCGTTGCAAACCCAGATCGAAGGATGTGTCAAAGACAGCGATCTGGCTGCGAAGGTCGTCGCAGCGATCGAATCTTCACTCGCCGACGGGGCCTTGCAGGAGAGCCTGAACAGTCTGAAATCGGGTATTCTGGAGGAAATAGCGGGTATTTATGCTACCCAGGAAACTTTGGAGAGCGTTCAGGAAACGCTGGAAAATATGATTGAGCTCAAAAAGGATGCCGCAGGTTTTTCGCTCGAAGTGACGCAGCTCATCGAATCTTACCTGTCGGACAACGGTTTCGAGGCTGCCGGTGGAGAGCTGACCGACAGTCAGGTGAGCCAGATCGAAACCGCCGCCTCGCAGTGGATCGCCGATGCTATCAAGGCCGAACTCGAAACGGCCGGCAGCTCGATCAATAAATGGCTGGGCGATGAACTGGCAGTTTATATGGACCAGATGACATTGGGCGACAACCTGTTGGGGCAGGTTTCCACGCAGGCGATCGCATCGGTTATGGAGGAACTGGACAAGGAGGCCAGTGCGCTGACTGAAAAGATCCAGGGACTGATCCGGGAAAACAACGGTTCGCTCGTGATTTCCAAAGACCAGCTCGACCAGGAATTTCAGAATTATCTGGCGACGTTGGAGGCCAATGTCGGTTTGCTCGGTAGTCGTATCCAGTCGATCGTTTACCTGCCGGATTATGTGGACGGTCTGATCTATTTCGGCAACGGGGAGCAGTATATCGTGTTGTCCCGTGAGAACGAAGTTACGCACGAAACCGAGTACCGGAATCTTTATTTGCGTCCCAGTGAGGAAGGCGAGCAGATCGCGACTCTGCGATTCCGTATGACGCCGGCCCGTGCTGTGAAAAAATATGCCAATACGGAGGCCATGTCGCTCATAACCGAAGAGGTCGGAACGCGTGCGGCGGCCGGTTTTACGATCGAAGAGATCAAGGACATCGATGAAACGACCGGCGAATTTACCATTGTCGCTACGACGGATTACGATTATGTTTCCGCAGAAAAGGCCGGCAAGACGCAAATGGTCGCTCTCCATGTCGATGGTTCGGCGTTGAGCGAAGGCGAATCGAACGATTTCGAAACGGACTTTACGTCGGCTTTTATCGGAACCGCCTATGCCAAAGCGGGTATTCAGATCCCTGCGACGAATTTCGTGTTGGCCCGGGCCGATGCCGAGAATGAGGGCGAATACGTCGAATATACCGACGAGGTGACTACCGAAGTAAAATATACGGACAAAGAGGTTCATGGCGTGTTGGCCGGATATACGGTCATGTATAAGGACGGTGAAACGATCCTGCCGCTCGCAGAGGCTGCCGAAGCTAATAATTGGACCGTGGATCTGGCGGCGCTGGTATCGGCGTCGGCGGAATTTACCTTCAGTGATCCGGGTAGCGAGGAGTTGTATGCCGTCGATGGAAAGGCGCTTACATTCGCTGTTGCCGAGTCGGAAACTGCGTTGATCGGACAGACAGTAACCGCTGCTGCGACTTATGCATTGCTCGACGAAGAGGGATTTTCGCTCGAAGTGAAAGCCGGTGCCGTGAATAAATTCTCCATCGCACCCGACGGTGTCGAACTTTCCACGCCGAAATCCGAAGTGATGTGGACGTATGCTGCCGCTACCTCCGACGATACGTATGAGGCGAAGGGACTTGTGTTGACTCCGGATAAGGGTATGCTTTCTGCCGTTCAGTATAATGCGCTCAAGGATAATGAGAATCTGGTTGTCGAACTTTACCGGGGTACGGAGCTTGTATCGGAGATCGTCCCGTCGATCGAATTGCCGGCTACTCCGACCTACGATACGGACGTGCAAACGGTCGATTTGAAGTTGGTCGGCGATCTGGCACAGAGTGCTGAATATGTCGTAAAAGCCGTTTATACCAACGACGACAAGACCGTCGTAACGATTACGATTCCCGTATCCGTAACGGGTATTCCTGAAATTCCGATGCTGGAGCAAACGCTCGAATTGCCGTATAATGCAGCCTCCTCGACGGGCCATCACGTCGCTGTCGAAGAATTCCGTGCGCTCCTTTGGGAGAGTCTGGATCAGACGGCCCGTGCGCAATTCGGAGAGGAAACGTTCATGCAGCTCTCCTGGACGAGCGACATGGCGAAGGATGAAGCCGGCAACTATGCGACGGTCGGAGCGAGCGGTAAGAACATCAACTTTGTCTTCGGTAAAGCTGCGGCTCTGAATGTTTCCTACACCGTGAAGAATCTCTTTACGACTGCCGATCCCGTACTTACGTTCGAAGCTGTCCTGCACGTGACTGTTACGGCTCCCGAAATCGAGTTGCTGCGCGGATCGTCGCTTTCGGACGACGATCGTGCCCAGGCCGTAATGAAGATCGAAGGCAGCACGCTGCAAATCGATGCATTCGACCTGTCGAAAACCTGGTACATCGCAAAAGATGCTCCGGCAGAAGCAAAGGTCGTTTATGCGACCCAGGCAGAAGGGGCCGTTATCACGGATGCGACGCTCGATTGGGGTACCTGCGACGAATTGTCGATCGTGGTTACCGCCCAGGTGATGTATGGTGGCAAGGCGTTGGGCGAGCCGAAGACCTTTACCGTATCGATCGCTGATCCGATCGCTGACGCGACGATTGCGGTCGAAACCGGAAAACTCGTCGCCAAAGTCGATGAAGATGTAACGCTGGATGTCGCTACGTTGCTTACATTGAAGGCGGTCAATGATGTGAATGTATTTGATGGTTCGACAAATGCGCAGAATACCAATACGGCGGTAGCCGCAACCATCGAATATGGCGAGGCGGTGGTTTCCATCCCCGACGGCCGTGTGAAGTTCGATGCGGAGAGTCATGTTCTTACGGTAGTCGAAGGCGGTGATCTGGAACTGATGAAGGAGATTACCGTAACGATTCCGGTGAAATATGTCTATACGTTCGGCGAACGTACGGCGCAGATCGTTGTGAATGTGACGAAATAACCGCATAGTGGACGGCGATTGTTTCAGGTTTTCTTCCTGCGGGGGAAGGAGCGGAAGAAGATAACCGGAAAATCGCCGGGTGAAAAGGCTCCGAATCTTTATTGAATGGCGGGACCGGCTCTATTCAGAGCCGGTCCCTTTTTGATATGTTTTTACGGAGGATATGACGGCAATACGAGTGTAGGCGACACTGCGGCGAAGACTGTGGGGTATGCGGCGGTCGGATGCGAAAATCGTGAATTTTCCGGTATATTCGGGCGTATAACCTGCCGATCGGGTTATGCACTGTCGGCTGATGTTGAGTATATTCTGCGCCTCGTGCGAAGTATTCTCTGTTTTTTCTGCCGCTTGGAAATTCCGGATACTGATTTTTCGGTTGCGTTTATCCGAAGAACAATCCCCTCCGCAAGAGGGGATTGACGTATCGAGTTGTATGCTTCGGAAGCGTACGGTCCGGAAAAGGTCCGGATTTTTAACGGGCAGATGCCTTTTATTCCCGCTCTTTTTTCCGCAGTTCGGCGAAACAGTGGCGACAGATCGGTTCGTAGGAGTCCTGCGCACCGAGCATCACCTGTTTCTCGTCGCTGGTCAGGCGGTGCGAATGGTGCGCCAGGTTGCCGCACCGTACGCAGATGGCGTGTACTTTGGTTACGTACTCCGCCGTAGCCATCAGCGCCGGCATCGGTCCGAAGGGCTTGCCCGTGAAGTCCATGTCGAGGCCCGCCACGATTACCCGCACCCCGCTGTCGGCCAGTTGCCGGCAGACCTCCACTAGTCCCTGGTCGAAGAACTGCGCCTCGTCGATGCCCACGACATCGACGTCCGAGGTCATCAGCAGGATATTCTGCGCCGAATCTACCGGCGTGGAGCGGATCGCGCTGGCATCGTGCGAAACGACCTCCTCTTCGGAGTATCGCACGTCGATGCGGGGTTTGAAGATTTCGACCCGCAGGCGGGCGAATTCGGCCCGCTTCAGGCGGCGGATCAGCTCCTCGGTTTTACCCGAGAACATCGAGCCGCATATCACTTCGATCCAACCTTTCTGGCTGGCATTTTCCAAAAACATATTATTACTGCTTTGCTTTGTTTCCTTATTCCGGGCATCGGCCGGTCGTTACTCTTCGACCCGGGTGATCCGGGCTCCGAGGGCGTTGAGGCGTCCGTCGATGTCCTTGTAACCGCGGTCGATCTGTTCGATGTTCTGGATCGTGCTCGTACCTTCGGCGCTCATCGCCGCGATCAGCAGCGCCACACCCGCACGGATGTCGGGCGAAGTCATGCGCGTAGCCCGCAGCCGCATCTGGTGGTCATGTCCGATCACCGTCGCGCGATGGGGGTCGCAGAGGATGATTTGGGCCCCCATGTCGATCAGCTTATCGACGAAAAACAGGCGGCTTTCGAACATCTTCTGGTGAATCAGCACCGAGCCTTTGGCTTGGGTGGCCACCACGAGGAATACCGACAGCAGGTCGGGCGTGAGCCCCGGCCAGGGTGCGTCGGCGATGGTCATGATCGAGCCGTCCATGAAGTTCTCGATGCGGTAGTGCTCCTGTTGGGGAATGTAGATGTCGTCGCCGTGCTGTTCGAAGCGGATGCCCAGACGGGCGAACTGGGCGGGGATGATGCCCAGGTTCTCGAACGAAACGTTGCGGATCGTCAGCTCCGAACGGGTCATGGCTGCCAGACCGATGAAGCTGCCGACCTCGATCATGTCGGGCAGCAGCGTGTGTTCGGTGCCGTGCAGCTCCCGGACACCCTCGATGGTGAGCAAGTTCGAGGCGATGCCCGAGATGCGTGCGCCCATGCGGTTGAGCATCAGGCACAGTTGCTGGATGTAAGGTTCGCATGCGGCGTTGTAGATGGTCGTGAAACCCTTGGCCATCACAGCCGCCATGATGATATTGGCCGTGCCGGTCACCGAAGCCTCGTCGAGTAGCATGTAGCATCCCTTGAGTTCCTTGCAGCGGACTTCGGAGCAGGCGGCCGCAGTGTCGAAATCGAGCGTGGCGCCCAGCTTCTGAAAGCCGATGAAGTGGGTGTCGAGCCTGCGGCGGCCGATCTTGTCGCCGCCCGGCTTGGGCATGTAGCCCACGCCGAAACGCGCCAGCATCGGACCCAGCAGCATCACCGACCCCCTGAGGCGGCTGGCCCGGCGGCAGTAGTCGTCCGAGCGCAGGTAGTCCGGGTCGATGTCGGCAGCTCGGAACGAATAGCTCTCTTCGGACAGGCGCTCCACTTCGACGCCCATCGCCTGCAGCAACTCGATGAGTTGTATCACATCCAGGATCTGCGGGACGTTGTGTACGATTACCTTTTCCTGCGTGAGCAGCGTGGCGCAGAGGATCTGAAGCGCCTCGTTTTTGGCGCCCTGGGGCGTGATTTCACCGCGCAGCCGGCGGCCGCCTTCGACTTTGAATATTGCCATGTTCGATCTGTTTTGAGCGAATGGGGGAGGCGAACCTTACGGCAAACGCCGCTCCGGATTTCCCGGAATATCTCCCATTATTTTACAAATATAGTGAAAACCGTGCGGCGGGCCAAATTTGTCCGGGCCGTCGGGGTGTATTTTCTATTCCATAACGAGGGGTGTAAAAGGAAGCGGCAGTCGCATTTATGCGAACTTGCCCGAATCGCATTCTGTCTTCTCCTACAAATATACGGAATAGGTCGGAAATCGAAAAGGGGAAAACTGAAAATTAGAATCGGATTGATAAATATCATCGGCCGGATTCATTGCCCGTGCTTTTAGTCTGTCATATGCCCTCTTTCGTTGCCGGATTAACCGCTGCCACAGGTACGGGAGATGTGTCCCGTAAAACGGGATTCGAGGCGGGTGATTCGTCGTCACAGGCAGTGCGGATTGTGTGTTTGCGGAAAATCGGTGGCGTACTTACCTCCGGGGTACTCGGAGCGGAAGGACGCAAAGTCTTCGAGTGCGTTGCGTTCGCCCGGCGAGGCGGTAAACCAGGATCGGATGTGACTCTTTTGCCCTTTTCTGCGAAAGAAAAGGCGTGTGAACTATGCTGGGAACCGGTAATTTTTGCCTTGCAGCTTTTACGGCCTTCTTGAAAAAAAGGCTGTGGGCACTTTCACTTTGTCGCCGGAAAAAAGAGGGACGCACCGCTTAAAAGATTGGGTCGGAAAGAAGCGTTTCTACCGACTGAACAGCAAGGGCGGTGCATCAATGCACCGCCCTTGCTATGGCTTGAATCCCGAAGGAATTAAGCGTACTTGAACGTCGATTCGTCCGATACGGTCAGCTTCTTGCGACCCTTCGCACGGCGCGCAGCCAAAACCTTGCGTCCGTTGGCCGTAGCCATTCTCTGACGGAATCCGTGCTTGTTGATTCTCTTCCGGCGCGAAGGCTGGAATGTTCTTTTCATTGCCATAGATCTATCGTGTTTTTATTGTTTTAGCGTACAATGCGGAGTGCAAATGTATAATCTTTTTCTTGATCTGCCAAAAATATCGTAAATTTTTCTTCTTCTTCGTTTCGGGTGCGACTCCGCACAATCCGCTTTCGTCCCGTGTCTTACGATCGGTTACCGTTCCGGTGCCGTGTCTTTGAAGAGGTCCGCCTCGCCCCGTTCGACCTTGCCGTACATGTCGGCCAGTTCGGCGATGACGGGAGAAACGTATTCGATGGTGTCGCTCACGGCGCTCTTGCCTCCTTCGCCCTTGATGCGGTAGAGCATCGCGGCGTAAAGCGCCCGGAAGCAGAGTTCGATGTCGCTCATTTCGCGCCCCAGCACGGCCCGCAGACGCGGCAGTTCGGGTTCGAGCCTGGCGAAAGTCTGACGGTAGTGCTCTCCGATCGGCAGCTTCATCAGTTGCAGGTGCAGGTCGTTCAGGTCCCCTATCAGATGCAGCGTATGTTCCAGGTGTCCCTTTTCCTCTTTGCCCTCTTCGCGCAGCAGGTTGGCGATGTCCATGTACCAGAGCAGGTAGTTGTGGCGTTGTCCCTCTTCGATTCCGCGCGGAGCGATGAGCTGGGAGTAGATGGCCTCGGGGCTGAATTGCAGCGCCCGGAGCAGGTCCTCGATCTGCCAGAGGTAGAGAATGTATTCGGCGATGTTTTCCCGCCGTTTGGCCAGTGCGATGTCCATGGTGAATTTCGTTTTGCTTCCCGGCGGGAGGCGGAGTTACTTGATTTTGTTGAGCCACTGCAGCGGCCCGTCCTTGTGTTCGAGGAAGTAGCGCTGCGATTTGAGCAGGTTGCGTGATTGAAGCACCATGCTCTTGGTTTCGTTCAGGATCGTCAGGTAGAGGATGCTGGCCTTGGTGTTGGAGCGGTTCTCGTTGATACGCGTCACCTCCGACTTGATGGCGTCGGCGATCGCCTCGAAAAGCCGGTCGCGCATTTCGAGCACCATGTCCAGGTCGGAGAAGTCGCCCGTGCGCAGCATGTTGTTGATGTGGCGGTAGATCGACTCCACTTCGTCGTTGATGTGCATCAGGTCCTCGGTCTGCTCTTTCGAGAGTCCCTCGTGGTTGTTGTCGATGTGTTCGAACGCCGGACGGGTGATGTGCGCCAGCGCCTTGGTCATTTCGTTCAGATAGTCCACCACCTGTACGTAGTAGTGAGCCGTATCGATGTCGCCTTTCTGCAGTTTGCGCAGGGTGGGCAGCAGCGAGTACTTGCGTTCGCGCGACTGGTAGAAGAGTTCGTTGGATTCGCGCACCATTTCGCGCAGCACCTTGCGGTTCTCTTTGAAGACGGCAATTAGCGTGCGGTCGTAGATGCGGGTCGTGCGCTCCATCGTGGCGCACACCTCCTGCGTGATGTTATAGATGATGTCGGAGCCGGTTTCTGCCGCTTTCACGGCGGCGGTTTCCGCAGCTTTGTCCTTCTTGAAGAAATTGCTCTTGACGAGCATGTAGCCGCACAGCAGCGTGGTGACGACGAAAGCGGCGATACCGCCGTAGATCAGTATGAGTCCCATCGCCAGAGCGATCAGGAAACCGCCGACGGCCGTGATGAACCACCCGGCCACGACGGTCATGACGCCCGAGATGCGATACACGGCGCTTTCGCGTCCCCAGGCCTTGTCTGCGAGCGACGATCCCATCGCCACCATGAAACAGACGTAGGTGGTCGAAAGCGGCAGTTTGAGCGACGTGGCCACCGAAATAAGCATGGCGGAGGTCGTGAGGTTCACCGTGGCGCGGATCATATCGTAAGGGGCGCCGCTATGCTCGATGTCTTCGTACTGGAAGCGGCTGCTGATCTTGTCCCGGATTCTTTTGGGTATCGTGCGGTCGATGGCGTTGCTTGCGTTCAGGGCGGCCCGTACGATGGTGCGGGAGAAGAGTGACGAGCCGTACTGCGTTTCGCTTTCGCCCTGTGCCGAAAGCGAAATTTCGGTTTCAGTGACGTGCATCGCCTTTTTCGAGGTCCAGAGCGTGACGATCATGATGACGCCTGCCGTCATCAGCACCAGGAAATTGGCCGGAACGCTGGCGTTCAGCCCTTCCATCAGAATCGTGCTGTCGCCGGCATGACGGGCGATGCTGTATGCGTCGAATCCGGCTACCGGTACGCCGATGAAGTTCACCAGGTCGTTGCCTGCGAATGCCAGAGCCAGAGCGAAGGTGCCCGAGAGGATCGTAAGTCGCAGAATGTTGATTTTCAGCCGTTGCAGGAAGAAGAGCAGCAGGCTGCCGACGGCCCAGCACAAAAAGAGGGAGAGCAGGATATGCTGGTCGATCCATTCGATCGCGGCGCTTCCGGCGAGCGGGGTTTTGAGTCCTTTGAAGACGGCGAAGTAGAGGATCGCCGTGAAGGAGGCTCCGCACCAGAAGGCACCGAAGCGGCGGAACATCGCCGTATAGCGGAACGAGAAGATCAGACGGGAGATATACATGATTAGGGTGCCGAACGTGAAAGCGATCACTACGGAGAGCAGAATCGCCGAAACGATACCCATCGCGCGGCCCGTGTTGATGAAATGGTTCAGGTCGCCCATGCCGAGGGCCTCGTCGTTGGAGATCTTGTAGATCGAAACGGCGACGGCGGCACCCAACAGGCAGAAGATCAGCGATACGGTCGTCGAAGTCGGGAGTCCCATCGAGTTGTAGAGGTCCAGCAGGATGACGTTGGCGAACATCACACCCATATAGAGCATCATCACTTCGTGGAAGGAGAAAAGCCCCGGGTTGAACATACCGTTGCGGGCCACTTCCATCATGCCGCTCGAGGTGACCGTACCCAATAGGATGCCGATCGAGGCGACCAGCAGAATGGTCTTCATGGGGGCGGCTTTCGAACCGATGGCCGAGTTGAGGAAATTGACGGCGTCGTTGGAAACGCCCACGAAAAGGCCCGAAACGGCCAGGATTCCCAGAATAACGACGATAACGGTGTAGATTTCGCTCATGTTCGGGATTTTTTACACAAAATTTCAGACAAATTTACATTAAAAATCCGGATGGACCGGTTGCGGCGGTCATTGTTAACATTAAATTAACATGGAGTCTTTTTTACGTGCTTTCGGTTTCGGAGTTTATTATCCGGACGATCCGCACACCCGCACGCCGGGTGTGCGGATCGACATACCGGTACATGCCACGGTCGAAGGTCTGCATACCGGATGCGATGAAATTCTGGAAAAAGCCCTGGAGATGGTCCGTACGGGCGAATACGACCCGGCAGCCGAAAAGTGATTCGCATGCGATGAAAAGGAGAGGCCGTCGGCGGCCGAACCGGAAATTGGAGCGGTAAGGTACCCTAAAAGTGCCGTTCGATCCGTCTTTTGCATTTCCGAAATGCGGTTTTAGTAGCCCTCTTTGGGTGTGTAGCGGCCCGAAGCTCCCTTCGTGGAGGGGAGCCAGGGAAAGGGTAGAATTTACAAATGCGGCCATGAGCCGCGAATAGGCGACCGTCGGATAATGGCATCTTGGGACATATGATTGCCTTTCGAAAATACGATTCTTGGCAATTTCGGCGTACATAGCGACATGAAAAAGGGTTGTCTAATGCACATAGACAACCCTCTTTTGTAAAATTCCGCCGATTTACTCCTCGTCGGTGTCGGTATAGGCCTTCAGCAGCTTGTCCTGCACGTCGGCCGGAACCTGTTCGTAGGAGGCGAATTTCATCGTGTAGGTCGCGGCACCCGAACTGAGCGAAGAGAGCGTCGTCGAGTAACGGTACAGTTCGGCCAGCGGTACGCGGGCGTTCAGGCGGTCGAAGCCCTTGTCGGACTCCATGCCCATAATCATTGCCCGGCGGTTTTGCAGGTCGCTCATGACGGCGCCCATGTAGTCGCTCGGCGTGAGGACTTCGACGTCGTAGATTGGCTCCATGATCTTCGGTCCCGCGTTGCGGAACGCCTCCTTGAAAGCGTTGCGGGCCGCCAGCTTGAACGAGATCTCGTTCGAATCGACCGGGTGCATCTTGCCGTCATAGACGATGACGCGGATGTCGCGGGCGTAGGAACCCGTCAGCGGACCTTCGTCCATCTTCTCCATGATGCCTTTCAGGATGGCCGGCATGAAGCGGGCGTCGATCGCGCCTCCGACGATCGCCGTATAGAATTGCAGCTTGCCGCCCCACGGCAGGTCGTACTCTTCCTTGCCCTTGATGTTTACCGCCAGTTCTCCCTTGCCGGGGATCTTGTAGCTCTTGGGTTCGGGCATGCCTTCGGTGTAAGGCTCGATCAACAGGTGCACCTCGCCGAACTGACCCGCGCCTCCCGACTGTTTCTTGTGGCGGTAGTCCGCCTGGGCTACCTTGGTGATGGTTTCGCGGTAGGGGATCTTCGGGGCGATGTAATCGTACTGGAGCTTGTTCTCCGAGGCGATGCGCGAGCGCAGGATGTTCAGGTGGTGTTCGCCCTGGCCCTGGATGATGGTCTGTTTGAGCTCCTTGGAGTAGTCCACCAGGATAGTCGGATCTTCGTATTTGGCGTCGTTCAGGAGCTTACCCAGTTTTTCGTCGTCGGCCTGGTCCTTGGTCTTGATCGCCGCACGGTAGCGGGGTTCGGGGAAGACGATCGGGTCGATCGTGACGGGCGTTCCGGGCGCCGAGAGCGTGTCGTTGGTGCGCGTGCCCTTGAGCTTCACCGTGCAGCCGATGTCGCCGGCGGCCAGTTCGGTGACCTTGATGCGATTCTTGCCCGCGACGGCGAAGAGCTGCGAGAGTTTCTCCTTGTTGCCCGTGCGGGTATTCAGGAGTTCCATGCCTTCGGTGAGCTTGCCCCGGATGACGCGCAGGTAGGATATTTCGCCGATGTGCTGTTCGAGCTGGCTTTTGAAGATGAACGCTACGGCCGGAGCCGCTTCGTCGGCCCGGATCTCCTCTCCTTCGGTCGAGAGGAAGGCGGGGGCCTTCAGCGGGCCGGGCGCTACGTTGATGATGAACTCCATCAGGCGCTTGGTGCCGATGTCGCGCTTGGCACTGCCGCAGAATACGGGCATGACCGCCCGACGGGATACGCCGATTTTCAGGCCCGAACGGATGTCGTCCTGCGTCAGTGTGCCCTTCTCGAAATAGAGTTCCATCAGGGCGTCGTCGTATTCGGCGGCTGCCTCGACCAGCTCCTTGTTCAGAGCCTGGGCCTTCTCCGCTTCTTCGGCCGGGATGTCGAGCTCTTCGCGGGTGCCGTTCTCATCCTTGAAGCGGTACATTTTCATCAGCAGCACGTCGATGAAAGCATCGAATCCCGGGCCCGGATTGACCGGATACTGGACTACGACGGGCTTCACGCGCGAGGCCGCACGGATGGATTCGAGCGTAGCGTCGAACGACGCCTTGTCCGAATCGAGCTGATTGACGAAAGCGATGAGCGGCTTGTTCAGCACACGGGCGTAACGGGCCTGGATCTCGCTGCCTACTTCCCAGCCGTTCTGGGCGTTGAAGACCATGACGCCCACGTCCGCCACCTTGAAGGCCGAGAAGAGGCTTCCGCAGAAATCGTCCGATCCCGGACAGTCTATGATGTTGAGCTTGCGCTCCATGAATTCGGTGAAGAGGATGGTCGAATAGATCGAGCGCTTGTACTCGTGCTCGATATCCGTGTTGTCCGAGAGCGTGTTGTTCGCCTCTATGCTACCCCTGCGGTCGATGACCTTACCCTCAAAAGCCATCGCTTCGGCAAGGGTAGTTTTTCCCGTGCCGGGAGCGCCGATAAGAACGATGTTCTTGATTTCTTTCGCTGAATAGTTTTTCATATTCGTTATCTTTTTATAAGGTTTTTGCGATACCGATTCGTCCTGGCGGAAAATCCGCCGGTGATTTTCAAACTTCGCCTTATAAATATACGAAAAAAATCGATCGGCCAAATTTCCGGGCATAAAAAATCGCCCGAAGAGGGGCGATTTTTTTAATTTTTCAAAAATGTCGAACCTGAATCCCCCGGCGGGCGTTTGTCCGGGTGTTCCGGTCGGCGGCGGATCATACTTCGACGCCGGTCAGTTCGCGGACGGCCCGGCGCCCCTCGTCGCCCAGGGAGAGCGAATACGAATTGACGAAGAAGTCGATGTGGTGGTCGATCACCCGGTCGTCGAGCTCCCGGGCGTGCTCCTTAATATAGGTGCGGGATTCCTCCCGGTGTGCGAAAGCATATTCGATGCTCGTGCGGAGCAACCGTTCTATTTCGCAGCGAAGCTCTTCCGGCAGTGTCCGTCGGGCTGTCTCTTATACACATCTCCGAGCCCACGAGACTAGGCATGATCTCGT
>ERZ1027239.582-NODE-582-length-13429-cov-6.606101_pt1 | contig 13429 bp, 11 predicted proteins | sample MGYA00519476_ERZ1027239 | MGnify/ENA primary metagenome ERZ1027239 (study PRJEB26926, sample SAMN06164636) | human gut metagenome | biome: ENVO:00009003; feature: ENVO:2100002; material: ENVO:00002003 | host: Homo sapiens | place: USA | collected 2012 ... | reverse complement strand
CCTGCAGGAAGATGGTCTCCATCATTTACGCCGTTATGAGAGACAACAAGGCCTACACGCCCTATATCCCAAATGAGATTTCGGCTTGACAAATTATAGCCGGTCTGTGCTTTTATCGAACGGCTATAAGCATCCAGAAAATCGACTCAAAAAGTTCGAAGTCTCACTTAAAATCACTTCCACGAATCTCGCCAAAAAGTTACCGTCACAGGCTCTATCTCAAACCGCTTCTCATCGCGTTCTTCAATTTCTCTCACAAACGGCCCACGTTCGCTTTCACACCTAAAACCGAGTACACACTCGGCTCTCTGCGAAAAATCGCACACAAGGGCTTACACGCCGAAACACAGGGCTTCACTCTTGTCATTGCATGGAGGTTTATCTCTCATCTCACATTTGGGCAAGCAAAAGCCGGAGGAGGCGGATGCACGCCTACGGCGTGTGTCCGCTTCCCCCCGGCGCCGCAGCCCCGCTGGGCTGCGGGAACCTATTCTTTTGTTACAGCGTGGTCATTTTTGCACCGCTACCAGTCTGGCCAACAACTGGAATTCTCAATCAAGACTATTAGACGTCCCAACGTCCATTGCAAAACCGAGTGTATTCTGCTACAATATTCTGAAAAGTCGTTAGAATGGAGGCGATACACGATATGCCCCTTATCATTGTTCGCAATGACATTACGAAAATGAGCGTGGACGCCATCGTCAACGCGGCGAAGGAATCCTTGCTGGGCGGAGGCGGCGTGGACGGCTGTATCCACCGCGCGGCGGGGCCGGAGCTGCTCCAAGAGTGCCGGACGCTGGGCGGCTGCCGGACTGGCGAGGCCAAGCTCACCGGCGCGTACCGCCTGCCGTGCCGCTACATCATCCACACCGTCGGCCCTGTGTGGAACGGCGGTAAGTACGGCGAGCGGGAACAGCTCGCCTCCTGCTACCGGACGAGCCTTGCGCTGGCGAAGGAGCATGGCTGCGAGACGGTGGCCTTTCCGCTGATCTCCTCCGGCATCTTCGGCTACCCCAAGGATCAGGCGCTCCGGGTGGCGGTGGACACCATCAGCGAATTTCTTGCGGAAAACGACATGACGGTGTACATCGTCATTTTCGACCGCGCGGCGTACCAGATCGGCAACAAGCTGTTCGCGGATATCGCTGCCTACATCGACGACCACTATGTGGATGCTCACACCGATTCCCGCCGGGAGCGGATGCGCCGGATGAGCGTCGTCGAAAGCCGGATGCTGACTGCCTGCGAGGACGCGCCCATGGCGGCGGGCGGGCTGGACGAGGCGCTTGCGCATCTGGATGCCGGATTTTCGGAGACGCTGTTGAAGCTTATCGACCGCAGCGGCAAAAAGGATGCCGAGGTCTACAAGAAGGCCAATGTGGATCGCAAGCTGTTCTCGAAGATCCGCAACAACCCGGACTATAAGCCCTCCAAGCCCACGGCGGTGGCCTTCGCCATCGCGCTGGAACTGAGCCTGCCGGAGACCCGCGACCTCATCGCCCGCGCGGGCTACGCCCTCAGCCCCAGCAGCAAGTTTGATGTCATCATCGAGTACTTCATCATGCAGCGGGACTATGACATTTTCAAGATCAACGAGGCGCTGTTCGCGTTCGACCAGAGTTTGCTGGGGGCGTGAGAGTTGCGGCTAAGATATGATTCGCAAAAATAACAAGCTCTCTTGTGAAATCACGAAAGCGAGGGACCGAGATGAACGAACTTGAGACAGCAAGAAAGAACGAGCTCTTGAAAACAATGTCTGCAACAGAGCTTGCGCCGCTGGAAGTCAAAAATGAAATCAGCGTGCAGACATATAGCAAAATACCTTTGTCGAGGCTGACGGCACTTGGAACGGGGTTTGAACCTGTTGTATCCGCCATACAGCAGGTAACAAGCCACGGACAAGCCACGAGCGGATTTTATAAAGTGACCATTCCCAAAGGCACGCATCTCGCTCAGTTCAAGGAGAAGTCAGGCTTTCTCGGGACAGCTGTCGGGGAGCACGGAATAGTAGGACAGGCACGGCTGAATCCATTGCTGTGTGACCCCACCACGCTCCTTGCAGCTGCGGCACTTGCCAACATAGATAAGAAACTGGACGCTATTCAAGAAGTGCAGCAGGAAATGCTGGATTTCCTTGCGCAGAAAGAAAAATCCGCATTGAAAGCAGATTTGAACTTTCTGATGGACATCCAAAACAACTACAAGTACAACTGGAACAGCGAAAAGTACAAGGCTGCCAACCACGCAAAGGTTTTGGACATACGCCAAGAAGCTGCTCGTCAAATTGACTTCTATCAAGAGCAGATCAAAAAGCAATTGGGCAAGAAAGCACTGCTCCATAGTGATCATGATGTTCAGAAAATGCTTGAAAAAGTTCAAGGTGAGTTTAAAGAATACCAGTTGGCTCTCTACATCTATGGTTTCGCCTATTTCCTCGAGGTTGTGCTACAAGAGAACTACGAGAAAGCATATCTATCCGCTATTGCAAAGAGAATAGATGAAATGGCCTTCCAATACAGAGAGTTTTATTCGCTGGCATATTCTCAAATCGAGAATCTGTCGAAATCCTCTCTCCAAGCGCATCTGTTTGGCGGCCTGTCTGCAATAAATAAGGGAGCTGGAACGGCGATTGCCAAGATACCGGGTATCAATAAGTCGCAGATAGATGAAACTTTGATCGAAGCCGGTGAAAGAATAGGCGCTTACAAGAATCGCCGAGTGCAGACCACCATGCAGCAACTTTTAGAGAGACAAAGCAGCTGCGTTCGCCCGTTTATTGATAATATCAATGCCGTCAACCGCCTCTATAATGAGCCGGTTACGCTGATATTCAATCATGACACGCTATATTTGAGGTCAACTCCGGATCAAACATAAATGTCGCCCCACAGGCGACCAAACCCTCCTTCGGATGCGCTACAATGGGAGCGTAATCAAACGAAGGAGGGCTTTTTTATGACGGAATTGGTTTTTATTTTGGATCGCAGCGGCTCTATGTCAGGGCTGGAATCGGACACCATCGGCGGCTTCAACTCCATGCTCGCCAAGCAGAAGAAGGAGGCGGGCGAGGCACTGGTCTCCACCGTACTCTTTGACAACGACAGCACGATCATCCATGACCGCCTGCCGCTTTGTGAAGTACCGCCCATGACAGAGAAGGATTATTTTACCCGTGGCTGCACGGCGTTGCTGGATGCCGTGGGCGGCGCCATCCACCACATCGGCAACATTCACAAGTACGCCCGCCGGGAGGATGTGCCGGAGAAGACGATGTTCATCATCACCACCGACGGCTACGAAAACGCCAGCCGCCGCTACGATTACGAGCGAGTGCGCCGCATGATTGAACGGCAGAAGGAGAGATACGGCTGGGAATTCCTGTTCCTCGGCGCAAACATCGACGCGGCCAAGGAGGCGGCACGCTTCGGCATCGGTGCGGACCGCTCGGTGAACTACAAGTGCGACGAGGCGGGCACGGCGCTGAATTACGAGGTCATCAGCGAAGCCGTGTGCAGCGTCCGCGCCGCCCGGCCGCTCAGCGCTGATTGGAAGCGCCGCATCGACGAGGACGTGCAGAAAAGAGGGAGATAAGCGTATGTATGGCGCGATTTTGGGCGATATCGTGGGCAGCCCCTACGAGTTCGACTGCAACAACTATAAGGCGAAGGATTTCCCCCTGTTCAGCCGCCGTTCCGACTTCACCGACGATACGGTGATGACGCTGGCGGTGGCAAAGGCGCTGCTCAGCACCCGTGGGCAAGACGATGCCGCCATCAAAGCAACACTGGTGCGGGAGATGCAGCAACTGGGCCGTGCCTATCCCGACCGGGGCTATGGCACCCATTTTGGCGGCTGGCTCTATGAGGATGACCCGCAGCCCTACCAAAGCTACGGCAACGGCAGTGCCATGCGGGTCTCTCCCGCCGCATGGCTGGCAACAGATATGGCGGAAACGCTGCGTCTGGCGCGGCTCACCGCCCAGGTGACCCACGACCACCCGGAGGGCATCAAGGGCGCACAGGCCACCGCCGCGGCCATCTTTCTCGCCCGCACGGGTCACGACAAAGCGAAAATCAAAGCGTATGTGGAGCGTGAGTTTGGCTACGACCTCAGCCGCACCTGCGACGAGATCCGTCCAAACTACCACCATGTAGAGAACTGTCAGGAGACCGTGCCACAGGCGATCACTGCGTTTCTGGAAAGCACAGATTTTGAAGACGCGCTGCGCACAGCGGTGTCCCTCGGCGGCGACAGCGACACCCTCGCCGCCATCACCGGCAGTATCGCTGAGGCGTTCTACGGCGTGCCGGAGGAACTGAAACAGGAGTGCTGTCAACGGCTGACACCGGAACTGGCGGAAATTCTGCATGAGTGGGAAAGTGCGATTTACAACGAAAAAGTATGTGGTAGAATTTGAAATAGAGAACGACTTTAGGAGGGGCTTTCATGGCGATTCTGAACTTTTCCGATGTGTTAAAAAATGTGGGGCTTGACCCGAAAGATGTCAAGCTGATCCGTCATGCATTATCTGACGAGCGTTTCAGAGAATGTTATAGAGCCAGTATGGCACATGAATACACACAGCACCAAAAAGACGGGTTCAGCAAAGGATATTCCTACTGGATCACATTCATCAGCGATGGCGGTACATACGCGAGACTGCACTCTTGTTATCGTGTCAATGGTTCTGTGCCTGATACACCGGATGTATGTCCTGCCGGATTACCTGACTGTGAATCCAAGGAATACCGTGGCGAAATGGCGTTTTTTGATTTGCAATATGTGGATTTGCTGAAAGAGTACGAGGGAAAGCTGGTGATTGACTGGGGCGGGTCAGCTCGAATGTGGCATCAAAAAGCCACCACCGAAAAGCCCATCGTGGCAATTGAGTCAAAGAACCAGAAGCCTTTTGTGGGATTCGAAAACCTTATTTTATCCTTTGATGAACTAAAAGAAATCGTCGAAAACGATACGGACTATGAACTGTGGCAGGCGTCCATGGCTGCGGTCAACGCGGTCTATCTGATTGTGGACACCAAGACGGGGAACAGATATGTTGGCTCGACCTATGGCTATGACGGCCTACTGGGGCGTTGGTCTGTCTATGTCGCTACGGGTGGTCACGGAAACAACAAGGGAATGATCAGTCACTTGAAGTCTGCAAATCATAGCTGCCACGATTTGCAGTTTTCGGTGTTGCAGGTTTTGTCCAAGGCACTTCCGGACAATCAAATCATTGATGCAGAGACCCTCTGGAAGAAAAAGTTGCTGACCTATGAACCATTCGGAATGAATCAGAATTGATTGTTCGACTTCTCCTGCCATACATCTGGCGCTGACCCATTTTTGACCCAGAATAGGATCGGAACGGGCATGGCTGGACGGAGACAACGGAAAATCCGCCGAGCGAATGGCGGTAAAAAGCACAAATCGGAGCCGAAACGACTCCGATTTGTGCGTGAGACAACCTACGGACCAGAAGGCCGGGGGTTCGAATCCCTCACGGCGTACCAAAGTAAAGTCTTGGAACTGCAATGGTTTCAAGGCTTTCTTTGTTTTTCGGGGTAAAAATCACGCCTCTGAAAATCCGAAAAAGCGCACAAAAAAGCGCACAACCGTCTGAAAACCTGAGATATCCCTAAGAGAAAGGGTGTATCTTCATGGCTCATATCAGGGCAAACACAAAGAATGGTAAAATCGTTTCCTATCGCTTCACAGTTTGTTTAGGCCGAGACTGCAACGGAAAGCAAATCCGAAAATATACTACATGGTCCATCCCACCCGATACAAGCACAGCCAAGGCAAAGAAAGCTGCTGAACGTGCTGCTGATATTTGGGAACAGGAGCTTATGAACGAGTATCATAAAAAGCTCGAAGCAGAATCAGCAGGCAAGGCATATCAGATACCGGCAGAAAAACGCCACGATGATTTTGTTTCCTTCGTCAATGATGTCTGGTTTCCTCTTCAAGTCCGTGATGGTAAGCATAAGCCCAAAACCATCGCTTTCTATGAGAGTATGACAAAGCTGCTCCTCCCCTGCTTTAGTGGCTCCACCTTACAAGGAATCGGCTCCCTCGATATTCAGCGCTGCCTTACCTACCTTCGCACCGAGCACAAGAATCAGCACGGAAAGCCGTTAACTCCAAAAACACTGCACCACCTGTATAACACACTGAACCTGATTTTCGGTTTCGCTGAAAAGCAAGAGCTGCTTGTCAAAAATCCTATGAAGTTGGTTGACAGTCCCAAGAAAGAAAAAAAGCCTGTCGATGCCTTGACCGAGGAGCAAGCCAAAAAATTCTTCTCTCTGCTCCCCGATACTCCCCTTGATTTTCACTGCATCCTGCAACTGCTGATAACGACCGGAATCCGTCGTGGTGAGTGTATGGGTCTAAAATGGAGCGACATCGACGAGAAGAATTGTACCATCAGAATCGAGCGCAACATCGTCTACACACCGGAATGCGGTGTAATCGTCAGCTCGCCAAAAACAGCGACCAGCATCCGCACTATCCCCATCATGCCAAGCACATTGTCCTTGCTCAAGCAGCTACGAAAGGCGACACAATCCCAGCATCCCAACACTATCCTACGGAATGCCTTTCTTTTTCCCAAGGAGGACAATATCTTCCAACCTCGTGACCCGAACTCAGTAACAAGGCGAGTAAAGCGTTTTATGAAAAGGAATGGTCTGCCTGATTTATCCCCACACGATTTGAGGCATTCCTGTGCGACGCTGCTTCTATCCCAAGGCGCTGATATCAAAAGCGTGCAGGAGATTTTAGGACACGCAGATGCAAGTACAACGCTGAATTTCTATGTCAAGTCTGACCTGCAACAAATGCAAGCTGCAACCGACAAATTCGCTGCCACTTTCAACCTATAACAGAATAAATCACTATAAGGGAGGGCTTAATGCTCTCCCTTTTTTCATGATTTTTTTGAGGCGACCTACCCCCTTGTGCTCCTGTGCTCAGCGCTAAGATTTTCACCCCGGAAAATGTAAATTCGACTATCCAAGAACTGTGCTGCTCTTATGAGTGGTGCGGTTCTTTTTATATAACCAACTCTACCCAAGAAAGGAGGTATCCCCATGGCGTTCTTCATTTTCTTTGTGCTCTTCGTATTTCCGTTCCTGCAAGCTGGTCCGCTCGATAATTGGGCCTCGTTCCTCGCGTGGGCAATTTTCATCATTATTCCGCTTACCGTCACTGTCCTGCTCTGCATCACAACCGCGCACGAAGATGACAACGACAGCAAGCAAAATTGAACCTGAATGTTCAAGCGAAAGGAGGCGTTTCAGATGACCGGTGAAGGCATTGCGCTCTGCATGGAGTTCTTGTTCGTCCTCTTCATCCTCATTGGCTGCATCTAATCACTGCGCCAACTATACTCTTTTTTCTGCCTATAACTTTTTTTAATTAGGGCTTGACTTTTTAGCAGGTTTTCAGCAGCGTAAAACACGGGTTACATTGCATGCTAAGCTTGTGCCGCAATACTTTGTCTGCTATAATAATCTTTGTATCAGGATCGTGGCCGGGCGGCCGCCGAACGGAGGGAAACACGATGAAAAAAATCTGTGTCGTATACAGGAACCGGCGGAATCCGGCGGCGATCGCATGGCTCGACAACTGCCTCAAACGGGTCTATGAGGATTACGTGGACGTGGAGGACTGCTTTATGGATGAGCTTACGGATGAAGAGCATTTATCCGCAGACGCTTTTCTCGTAATCAGCAGCAACCTGCTGCCGAAGCTGCGCCGCCACACGGCCTCGCTGAAAAATGTGGTGACGATGACACGCAGCGTCAAAAAGGAGTATCTTCCTGCGATCCTCGCCATTCCGACCGGCACGGACGTGCTGCTGGTCAACGACACGATGCAGAGCTCGGAGGAGATGGTGCTCATGTTCTATGAGCTAGGTATCGGGCATCTGAACCTGATCCCCTACGACAAAGACCGCGAACGGGAGGGCATCTACCGCGGCTTGCGCTATGCCATCACGCCGAATGAGCCGCAGATGCTCCCGCCGTACATCGAGCATGTCATCAATACAGAATACCGTGAGATCGGTTTTGACTCCATGGTGCAGCTGATGGATGTGCTGGATATGAACAATGCGCGTGTGACCTATAACCTGATCAAATACATTTCCAACATCGTCGAGCCCATGCAGTATTACCGGGTCAGTTATTTCAGCAGTTTTCTCAAAGAGCGCATGCTCAACGAATATGTTTACGATTCACCAGCTGCGGTGCTGGCGCTTGACGCCGGGGATCGCGTCGTTTACTGCAACCGCCGCGCGCAGGTCCTGTTCGGGACGGACTCCGCGGGCTTTGTGCACCTTGGCGTTCAGCTGCCTGCACCGCTGCTGCAGCTCATTCATACGGAGCAGGACATTGCGCAGCATCCACTCACGCTGAGCGAAAAGGACTTTATCGTAGACAAGACGGTCGTCCTTCTAGGAGAGGAACGGCTCGGATATCTTGTCACTTTGCAGGACGAGATTGTGCTCAAGAGCATCGAAACGTCATTCAATAAGCACCTGCGGGAGAAGGGGCTTTACGCAAAGCATGTCTTCGGCGACATTCAGCATGTTTCCGAGAGCATGAGCCGCTGCATCCGGATGGCAAAAAAAGCTGCCGTGACGGACTACACCATTCTCATCGGCGGTGAGAGCGGCACGGGCAAGGAGCTGCTGGCACAGGCGATCCACAACTATTCCGGCCGAAAAAACATGCCCTTCATCGCCGTGAACTGCGCAGCGATCTCGGAGTCGCTGCTCGAATCGGAGCTGTTCGGCTACGAAGAGGGCGCCTTTACCGGCGCGAACAAAAAGGGAAAGCTTGGCTATTTTGAGCAGGCTAACCGCGGCACGATCTTTCTCGACGAGATCGGCGACATCTCGCCGCGCTTGCAGCAGGGACTGCTGCGCGTTTTACAGGAGCGGCAGATCATGAAGGTCGGCAGCGACAAGATCGTCGATGTCGATGTGCGCATCATCGCCGCGACAAATCGAAATCTACTCGAGGCTGTACGGGAGGGACACTTCCGCGGCGACCTCTATTACCGGCTCAACGCCATTGCCATCACGCTCCCGCCGCTGCGCGAGCGCAGAGAGGATATCTCCGTTCTGTTCCGTGCCTTTATGGGCAAGGACGCCGCGCGCCTGACGGGCGCGGATATGGACGCGGTTCTCCGCTATGACTGGCCGGGAAATGTTCGGGAGCTGGAAAACTGCGCGCTTTATTACAAGACGCTCGGCGAACTGCCGCAGCAGATCACACTCCGCCAGGCCGCAGACACACCACGCCCTGTCACAGGCACACAGCAGAATGTGGAGCTGCAGGTGCTTGCGCTGATCGCGCAGCGGCAGGCGCCGAATCACGGCATTGGACGCACGGAGCTTATGCAGGGACTTTCCGCACAGGGTATCCGGGCAAGCGATGTTTACCTGCGCAAGCTGCTCGCCGCACTTGGCAAGCAGGGACTCGTCGAAGTCGGCAAGGGACGGCAAGGGACGCGACTGACGGCGGAAGGCCTGCGCAAGCTCGAGGAGCAAGACTTCGCATGACCGGAACAGAAAAACAAGGCAAAAAGGAGAGAGCCGAAAGGCTCCCTCCTTTTCGCCTTGGTGAAGAGGAGGGTAGAGATTGGTAACAATCAAATGGCAAGGAAATCACGCAGGCCGACGGCTGTTTTGCCGCGGATGCCGTGCGTGGTCTCGGCGTGGTAGAGTGAGCTGACGATGGCCTCCTCCACCGCTTCGACCGAAGCCTCAAATACCTTGTCAATGTTCTCGTCGTAGAACATCCGGCAGGGCAGAATATCGTGGTCGCTGTAATGCGGGATGCGGTTGGCCGTGGTAAAGGCGATCGCAATATCGCCGCTGCCGTTGCCGCAGAACGAACCCACACGCCCGAGCGAGATCGTAGCGCGCTTGGCCACGCGTCCGAGCTGCCGCTCGGAGAGGGGAATATCTGTTGCAAGAACGACGATGATCGAGCCGCGGTCCCTCGGGTCCGAAATACAGGCTTTGTTCGTGTCGTAGTGACGGCCGCCGATCACAAGGTTGCCCGGTGCGCCGAAGTTTGACATGACGAGCGCGCCGACCGTATACGCTGTGCCGTCGATCTCCAGCACACGCGAGGCGGAGCCGATGCCGCCCTTGAGCCCGAGACAGCACATGCCGCTTCCGCTGCCGACGCAGCCTTCGGCAAAATCCGTGTCTGCCGCTTCAATGGCGCCGCGGACGTCCGATTCCTGCACATGCATGCCGCGGATATCGTTGAGTGTGCCGTCGTTACATTCGGTGACAAGGCAGTTGACGGTGCCGGTGGTCACGCCGATGTCGGGGTCCTGCTCCAGCATGTATTTGCACAGCGCCGTGTAGGCTGTACCGATGCTCATTGTGTTGGTCAGGATGATAGGGGTCTCTATCGTGCCGAGCTCCTGCACCTGCAAAAGGCCAATGCTCTTGCCGAAGCCGTTGATGACGGAGCAGGCGGCCATGACCTTGTCGCGGAACAGATTGCCCCCGTGCGGGAGAACGGCGGTCACACCCGTGTGGATATTCTTTGCCGGGTCGATCAGCGTGGTATGGCCGACCAGCACCCCCGGCACGTCCGTGATGAGATCCTTTTCACCGCAGGGCCACTTGGTGTGCAGGTCAAAGGCGTCTGTATAACGAATTCCCATAGACAGGTTCCTTTCGCTTTTCTGATAAAAAGCTCACTTCTGAGTCTTTTCCTTCATTTCGTCCTCATAAAACAACGAGAAATTCGGGTCGACCTGACCAATCCCGAGATACCTTGCCTTGTAGTCCTTGAGAAGCTCAATGAATTTACCGCCGAGGATCAGAAGGACCGCTACGTTGACAAATGTCGGGATGATCGTCGTGAAATCCGCAAAGACCCAGATTTCGGCAGGCGTGCCGCCGGCAATCACAGTGACGAGTGTGCAGATAAAGCCGCACAGAGGATTGAGAAAAGCACAGAGCTTAAGTAAAAACGGCTTAGCCTTGCTGTCACCGATCATGTGACCAAGCACGCACTGATAGTAAGTGCACCAGCCCGTGCCCGTGGTGAGCGCGAAGAGATAGATGCAGATGGCAACGATCGTGCGGGCGATAAAGCCGACGTTGGCTTCCAGTGCCGTCAGCGTGAGCGTCGCGCCCTGTAAACCGCTGTCCCAGTAGCCGGTGATGATGACCAGAAGGCCGGTCGCAGAGCAGACGACGATCGTGTCCATAAAGACCTCGAACGCGCCGAGCAGACCCTGCTTGATGGGGTGATTCGTATTGGCGGTCGCATGAACCATGGGGCTCGTGCCCCAGCCGGCCTCGTTGGAGTAAACGGAACGGGCAAAGCCCTTCTGCATGGCGGCGGCAACGGTCGCACCGGCGAAACCGCCGACGGCAGCTTTTCCAGTGAACGCGCTTTCAAAGATCATGCCGAAAGCGCCGGGGATCGCGGAGGCGTTCATTACCAGAACGATGATCACGCACACGATATAGAAGACGCACATGAACGGGACGAGATAGCTGGCGATCTGACCGACCTTTTTCACGCCGCCCATGCTGATAGCCAGAACACCGATGAAGAGCAGCGCGCCGGGAATAAGATAGGAAATGCCGAAAGTGGAGCCGATTGCCTCAGAGACGGTGTAGTTCTGGATGGAGATGAAGAGATTCATGAAAATGCCGAAGCCGAAGAGAATGGCGAGGATCTTCCAGCCCTTCCAGCCGCGCTGCTCACCGAGGCCGTGTTCCATATAATACGTTGGGCCACCGGTATAAGTACCGTCCGGATTGGTGCGGCGGTAATAAACGGCGAGCGAGACCTCAGCCATTTTGATAATCATACCGATCAGGGCGGCAATCCACAGCCAGAAGAGTGCACCAGGGCCGCCGGTGGCAATCGCCGTGCCGACGCCGGAAATGTTGGAAACGCCGACGCTGCCGCCGACCGCGATGGAAACCGCTTGGAACGGAGTGAGACTGTTTTTGCTGTCCTTGAGCTCAGGATCCTTTTTGAAAGGGTTGCGGATGATCAGACCTAAATGCGCGATCTGGAAGAATTTGCTGCGGATTGAGAAGATCAGGCCGCAGGCAATGATGATGACCAGTAGTGGGGTGCCCCAGAGCCAACTTGTAAGTGCTTCGAAGTATTGCATATTTCTCCCTCTTTCTTGTTTTGGTTTGGTACATCTCTCTGATTTACCTGATTATATCAGAGCATCTATCAATATTTAAGCAAATCCTGTGCCAACTATTATAGCAACTCCAATCAGAGGGAAATCGTTGCTTACACTACTTGAAACGAAAAAGAACGGTCTGCCCAATAGATAAGGTTTCCTGTAATACCGCAAATAAAATCCTGTTAAAACAGATCATATCGCTTTTGCCTCCGCTGCCGGTCAACAAGACTTTTGCGCCTGTCAACCTGTTTGTTAATGCATTCAGATACGCGGAAAGTGATGGCGCGGCGATGACCGTGAATATCCCAATGTTCTCCCGAGCGCTGGCATCCGGCACTTATTTTATTTATGGCTGCACCATCTCGCCAAGTTATACTGTCTTATATTAGCATCTAAGCGATGAGCAAAACAGGCAGAAGGAGCAGCCCGCAAACAGGCAAATGGGAATCAAAAGAGATTAGGGCATCTCAAGGGCGCAAAAACCGTAGCGCGGTAAAACCCGCACCTGAAAAAGATATGGAAAAGACAGATCAGGCGGAACGCCGAAGCTGTTTGGCAGAACGGTAGGAGTGAGAGCCGTGTAGAACGGCGGCCAGCGCAACCGCTAAGGCGGAGATGTGGGCTACTGTGTTGAGATTCGCAGTGCTTGCACCGTTCCGTACCCACACACGTTCCTGACCTGTGGATTTGAAGCGGGAATTGTAGCGCTCACACTCTGTCCGCAGGGCATACGTCCGCTTGAAATAGAGACAGCTGCGGTCAATGGAAAGTCTGTAATCGTTTGGAACGGTCTTATACTTGGTGCAGCCCCAGTTCTTCTTGCCGTTGTTCCAGTTTTTGTGGCTGCAGGGACATTCGCCGGTTTTGGACTGGCGGAAGGGGCAGCAGTATTTCAGGCGGGTGCGCCCCTTGTCTGTCGTCTTTCCGTCCTTGTGCATAGCCAGTCCGGCCTCACAGACCGGATTACCGGCAGAAATCGCTTCAGAGGCTTTCGTGCCGCGTGGATTGAGGGGAATAAAAGCCTCACCCTCATAGACCGATTTCACGGTGCTGTAGATGATTTTCGCATCGTAGCCCTTGTCGGCAAGGAATGTGCATTCTTTCAAAGAAACCGTCTGATTCGCAGCTGCGAGGATCTCAGCGGCGACGGAGGAATCGGCGACATTGCCCGGTGTGGTCAGCTCGTAGAGCGGCAGCCCGGAAATGCAGTCCACCAGCACATGACTTT
>ERZ1027239.572-NODE-572-length-13578-cov-6.001331_pt1 | contig 13578 bp, 10 predicted proteins | sample MGYA00519476_ERZ1027239 | MGnify/ENA primary metagenome ERZ1027239 (study PRJEB26926, sample SAMN06164636) | human gut metagenome | biome: ENVO:00009003; feature: ENVO:2100002; material: ENVO:00002003 | host: Homo sapiens | place: USA | collected 2012 ... | reverse complement strand
GCACTATTTTAAGGAATATTATTCTACCTATCACGAAGAGCCAATAGTCAATTTAGATTTGTTCTCATCTCAAAAAATATTGGAGCTCTGGCTGGAATTTGAACATTTTATAGAGCAGAAAAAGCGGCTGGGTCTTTTACAAAAACTGTCCATTATATTTCGGTTTAATCGTGATGCAATCAAACTATTTGTAAACACGCCCGAGTTGGTAATTCCTTATTTGCAGAACCAGTTCTATCTTACCAAAAGACGGGAGTTGGAAAACGAAAGGCAGAAACTTACACTCAAGCTGCGGCAATATGCTTTTGACGAGAAAATGAATGAATTGACGCAAAAATCATTTCAACTATTCAAAGCAGAACTGGCAGCGAAATATGAATGGAAAACCAACCGCAGACGATTTGAAAGCAATGACTTTCGCCGAAATTCAGACGAATTTACGCATGAGTACCCTGTGATTCTCAGCACAACGTATTCGATAAAGGGGACACTAAGTTTAGACTATGTTTACGATTACCTCATCATAGATGAAGCATCCCAAGTCGATTTAACTACGGCTGTTCTGGCATTTTCCTGTGCACGAAACATTGTGATTGTAGGGGACTTGAATCAATTGCCCAATGTCTTGTCTGAGGCAGATATTCAACGAAGTGAAACGATATGGCAGACCTATTCTCTGGCTGAACGCTATCACTTTTCCACACACAGCCTGCTCTCTTCTGCATTGGAGACATGGCCAACTGCCCCGGTCACGCTGCTTCGGGAACATTATCGCTGTCATCCTAAGATTATCAACTTCTGCAACCAGAAATTCTATGCTGGTCAACTGATTATAATGACGGAGGACAATGATGAACCAGATGTGTTGACTATGTATCGAACAGCCGCCGGAAACCACGCACGTGGGCACATCAACCAACGTCAGATTGATGTCATTCAGCAAGAAATTCTTCCGCAGCTCCGTCGGCAGAATTATCAAAGCATCGGGATTATCACGCCATATCGAGATCAAGCCGCTGCCATTCGGAAACAACTTGGAGGCTACTATGAAGTAGATACAGTCCATAAATTCCAAGGACGTGAACAGGATGCTATTATTTTGACCTCCGTTGACAATATAATTACGGATTTTGTGGATGACCCACATATGCTAAACGTGGCAGTTTCTCGGGCAATCCACTCGCTTACCGTTGTCACATCACAAGACCCTCGCAATGACCGTACAAACTACGGTGATTTGACACGGTACATCGAATACAACAACTTTGCCGTTATTCAAAGTCAGGTCTACTCCGTGTTTGATTTGTTATATCAAGGATATGCTGAACAGCGCAAAGCATATTTGAGAAAACGCAAACGAATATCTGAGTATGACTCGGAGAACCTTATGTACTCTGTGATTCAAGAGATTTTATCAGATAAATTGTTTTCCTCCATTGGCTGCGCTGTACATGTTTCGCTCGCAACATTAATCAGAGATTACAGCCAGTTGACGAAGGAAGAGACTCGGTATGCCCGGAATTTGTCAACTCATGTTGACTTTCTGATGTTTTATAAAATGGATAAGCTGCCTATTTTGGCAATCGAAGTGGATGGAACAAGTTTTCATCGGCCAGGAAGCCAACAATCCATACGGGATGAAAAAAAGAATCGAATCCTCGAAAAATGCGGCATCCCGTTGCTGCGGCTTCGTACAGATGGCAGTAATGAGAAGGAGAAGATTCGTGCTGCTTTAAAAGAATGTGAAACACCAGCGGCAGATCATTGATACCTTTGTCAACTCGGTCTACGTCTTTGATGACCGGGTCGTACTCAATTTCAACTTCACGGATGATGCCAAAACGGTCACCCGTGAGGAAGTGTTGGGTTCGAGTGCTGTGGATAATGCTCCACCAAACGTGAGGCCGTTTACCTGAAAAGGTAAACGGCTTTTTCTTGTATCTACGTGCTTTTTAATATGCAAAAGTGAAACAGATTCACTTTTGCATATTGATAATGAAACGTGTAGGAGGCCCCCTTTTCAGTCGTTTGTAGCAAGTTTGTAGCAGATCTGTAGCAAAATTCGGAGAGGAACGGCAAAATGACCTCAGAAACCCGATTTTTGCAGATTTTTGGGTATAAAATTTTATCATCGAATTTTGTGCAGAATAACGGTGGTGCTTTTCATTCGGATTCTGATGCCGTATAATAAAGAAAAAGATCATGGATGAAAGGAGAAATCGCTGTGCGCTACACCATCAGGCATTTTGATTTGCCACTGCTTACCTTTGAAGCAAACATGGACAGTGCAGATACTGACCTCCATATTATAAAGGTCTACGAAGAAAACTGTTCCTTTCTACCTTTGAACCTGACTGTATCAGAAGATGGCGTGGAACGCTGGCTGCGGCATCGCACAATTCCGAAGAACCGAGCGTATGTAGATGCTCTGCTCTCTAAGGTGGGGCTTTCTTTGAATCGACCGCTTGGAATTATTGCAGCCAATAAAGGTCTTTCACTCAATGATTGCTTTTGGGTGGATGCAGAGGGTTCCGGGGATACTTTTGAAAAAGTAAATCTTTACGATAATCGATTCAGTCAGGTGCTGGCAGCAATCGCCTTTACAGGATATGGCAGCAGCATACGAACTTCGCTTGCGTCCTGCCCGGAGTTCTCGACTAACGGGATGCTGCCAAAATGCTGGCGCAGACAAAACGGAAAAATCTATCTTTATAAAGGTGGCACGTCAGGGTTCAGTAATCTGGGATTTGAACCGTACTCGGAACTGTATGCTTATCAAGTTGCACAGGTGATGGGCGTGAATGCGATTCGCTACACCCTGACAAAAGATCTGAAAAAGACGCTTTGTTCCAAGTGTGAGCTGTTCACCAGCAAAGAGTATTCTTATATTCCCATCGGACAGCTTGTGTCCAAAGGTGGAATAAAAGCAATTTTTGCGTATTATCAGACGTTAGGTCAGAACTTTGTGGATGCGCTGGAAGATATGCTGGTCTTTGATGCGATCATCTGCAACACTGACCGCCACTATGGAAACTTTGGTGTGCTGGTAGATAATAAGACCAACACAATTGCGGCACCCGCACCGCTGTTTGACCACGGAAACTCGCTGTTCAGTCTGGGCGGAACGGATCTTTGGGACAACCAGAAAGCATTTGATGAATATGCCCGCACACTGCTTCCGCTTGCATACGATGATTTCTTTGCAGCTGCAAAGAGTGCAATGAAACCTCGTCACCGTACAATGCTCCATAAGCTGCTGGATTTCCATTTTGACCGCAGAGCGACACGTTATAATCTGCCGCCAAATCGCTTGAAGATGATCGAAAAAGAGGTACAGCGCAGAGCAAGAGTGCTTTTAGGGTAAAAAGGAAATCGCCAAACGTGAGAGATATCTCTCATGCGTTGACGGTTTTTCTTGTCAGTGGAGGGGATGGCTTTCCTTGAAAGTGGCGAAAAATTTTATTGAAAGACTCCAAAGAGAAACAACGAGTTAGATGTGGAAACGGCTACTTTTGAATTTTCTCGATGAGACACTCGTGTTTTTTGGTGGCTTTATCATAGTTGATGCCCACTAGCAGAATGTTCCCTTGATAATCTTTCAAGGCGTTTCCATAGTGTTTCTCCTTGATTTGAGCAAGTGCACCAGATGCACTCTTGTTCCATTTCAGTTCGATTACTACTGCAGGCTTGTCTAGATGCATCCTGTGAGGAATCATACACACATCGGCAAAGCCTTTACCTGCAGGCAACTCCCGCACTATCGTGTAATACTCTCGTGCAAAATAGAAAGCCAGATTGATGATACAACTCAACGAATTTTCATCGTTATATTGAAGAACTGACACTTCTTCATGTGCTTTGTCAACTCCGGCGGCTACAGCATCCGCATCCATCGCCCATAGTGCTTCCAGCAGCCTGCGAGACGCTTCTATGGAATCCATTACACCGTGCCAGTTCATCGTGCTGAGGGCATTGACATATTCCTGCGAGACTTCCTTGTTGGGAATAGTCACGGATTCATCTATGCTATTGTAGGTCAGATAACCCAAATGCACCAGCAGGGTCAGAACATCGTCTTTGCTGGCAAAGGTGGTCATGTCATTGCTGAAAGTGCCCGTGTTGATTTTTATGGCTTCGCCTGCCAGCATTCGGACAACCGCATCCTGCAAGCCATCCATATCCATCTGGATATAAATTTTCAAGGCTTCATAGGTTTCGGTTTGGTTCCAATAAGTGCCGAATTTGTGCCGCAGCATCGCATCCACAACAGATTTAGGGCTGTACATGGAATAATGCTCATCTCCGGACCGCCGATGCGCAATCAGGTCATAGCCATCATACCATGCTTTGGCCTCCTCAAAGCTCATCTGATACTTTTCGCAAAGAGCAGACACTTCTGATTCGGTAAAGCCAAAATACTCTGCCAGTTCACCGGGATCGGTCATGGAATACTCAGTAAACATATTTAGTGCAGAGTGGGAGCCGTACTTTTTAATGGGTAAGATGCCTGTCATGTAGGCCAATGCAACGTAATCCTTGTCTTTGAGCCAAGCTCGCAGAAAGTCAAGATATTTCTTCTGCGCATCCTGATTTTGCTGGTATTCCCGAAACAGGCAATCCCATTCGTCGATCAAAATCACGAAAGAACGATTTGTTTTTGCATAAATGTCTTTCATGACCTGAATGAGGTTGTTTTCGTCCCGAAAACGGACATTTTGAAAATGGTCCGTTAAATCAAATACCAGATATTTTTGCAGCATTGTTAGCATTTCATCCATGCTATGCGTCATGCTGAGAAATTCCTGCATGTTGACTTTGATTACGTCATACTGATTGAGGTGCTGCTGATAAGATGACACATAGTGGATTTTCAAGGAACTGAACAACGATGCGGAATTCTCGCCACGGTCATAGTAAGCGGCTAGCATATCGGCAGCCATCGACTTGCCGAAACGGCGAGGACGACTGACACAGATGAACTTCTGTCTGGTGTTCAAAACGGCATTGGTCTTTTCGATCAATCCGGTCTTATCTACATAGATTTCGGAGTTTAGGCTTTCCTGAAAGCCCTTGCTGCCCGGATTCAGATAGCTTCCCATATGATGCCTCCTATCCTGAAAATATCATTGTATTCATTATACTCTAATCCATCAGGAAGCACAAGAACGGGTTGATCAAAGCGAAAAGAAAACATCTTGTGTTGTGCATAGCGTAATTCTCATATAAAGCTCTTGCGTGTATACTCCTGCGGGAGTATAATTAGAGCGAGGAGGTGGTTCTGTGGAAAAAACAATTTATCACGGTTCGGATCATATTATTGAAAAGCCAAAGTTCAGCTATGGCAAGCCCTACAATGACTATGGCATCGGCTTTTACTGCACTCAGAACCCCAACATGGCCAAAGAGTGGGGCGTTGGCATCGACCACAATGGCTACGCTAACCGGTATAAAATCGAATGCGACGGTTTGACCATTCTGGATTTGAACGCTCCCGGTTACACGATGCTGCAGTGGCTGACGATTCTTTTGGAGAACCGCGAATTCGATACTTCTGCCCCGCTGGCCGCAGAAGCCAAAGAATACCTGATGAACACTTTTCACCTCGACTATAAGTCTGCTGATATCATCATTGGCTACAGGGCAGATGACAGCTATTTTTCCTTTGCATCCGATTTTATCAACGGTGCAATCTCTTACCGCCAGTTGTGCAATGCCATGCGCTTGGGCAAGCTGGGGCAGCAGTTCGTGCTGAAAAGCAAAGCGGCCTTTGAACAGCTGGAATTTCTCGGCTATGAGACCGCAGACTCTAAAGAATGGTATAAGAAAAAGGCCTTCCGTGACCAGACAGCCCGCCGCCAATATTTTGACGTGGAGCGCAACCGCCGTCAGAGGGGAGACCTTTATATTACCACGATTCTCGACGAGGAGATGAAGCCCAATGATCCACGCTTACGATAAAAGCTATCTTTCTGCTGCACAGAAAAATCTTGCCCGGATGTTGGATTATCTTGTCAACGATCTGCATTATCCGTTGGAGATGGCATGGCAGTGGTTTGTGACCAGTGAACTGTCTGCCCGGTTCGAGCAGGGGGATTGTTCTGTGTTGGTGGGCTTGTCCGGTGTAGAACTTGCCCGTGCTGTATTGGAGCAGGCGGGCGAAGTCGTGCCTATGCAGAAACCCTCGTATGCCTACGACCGCAGCCCGGAATACTGGACAGGCTGGGCTCTTGCCTATTACCAGTGGCTGACCAGTTTGCGCTTTGCGGAGATTGAACAGGCAGTGCCTATCACGAAAGTGCGGCTGCTGTATACGCCCTACCACGAGATGGATGTACGGCAGTTTGCAGACAAGATGAACGAGTTGTACCGTGCGGCAAAGCCGGAAACAAACCTGAAAGCCATGCGCACATTGGCCGGATTGAGCCAATCGGAACTGGCAGGACAGGCTGATGTGCCTGTGCGTACCATCCAGCAGTACGAACAGCGACAGAAGGACATCAACAAAGCACAAGCAGAAACGCTGCTTCGCCTTGCGCGTGCGCTGAATTGCAACGTGGAGGATCTGATGGAGAAAGTTCCACCGCTGAATTTTAAATAAGAATGAAGCGATGAGACCTGACATAGATTGTGCAAACAAAAAAGAAAGCTGCCATCCATGAGAGAAAAATTCTCACGGATCGGCAGCTTTTCTCTTTGAAGTTGTTATGCCTTCGTTGTGGTCAGAACTTCATCATTGACCAGCTGATTGGCCTTATCGAATGCTTCGATCATCTGGGTCGCTTTCGGATGGAGATAGACTTCATCCAGCGTTTTGGATTTGGGCGTGTGCCCGACAGCGCGTTTCAGGATATCCTTGTTGACGCCTGCGCGGTCACAAAGGCTGGCGTAGGTATGGCGGGTGGTGTAGGGCGTATAGGTGGCGAGCTTCCCGGCAAACTCCGGTTTGCGCTTACCATTTTCGTCGTAAGGATTCGGCTGGATGCCGATTTCCTCCAGGAAAGGATAGAACTTGCGATTACGCCAGTTCTTCTCATTCCAGAAACCGCCTTTTCCATTGGGAAAGAGCGGACCGTTTTCCACAGAGGTGGCATACGCATGTTCAAAAACCGGGATGCCAAAGTCGAGAATGGGAATGATGCGGTTGCGTCCGGCTTCGGTCTTGCAGCCGCCGATCAGATAAGCACCGGATTCCGTGCGGTGAAAATCTTCGTGTTTGAAGTGCAGCAGCTCATAGATACGCACTCCGCAGGCCAGAAGAGCAATTACCATCTGCCCGGTGGGCGTGTTCTTCTGGCTCAGGATCAGCGTCACCTGTTCGTCCGTGAAAATCTCGCGTTCCGGAGATTTGCGTCCTTCGACTTTCAGGACAGATGCAAGGTTGGCATCCACGACACGCCAGCCAATGGCTGTGCGATACAGCTTACTGATAAGAGTACGCTCTTTTTCCAACATGCTTTGAGACAGGCCGTTATCGGCCATCTTATCAAGGATGTTTTGGAAGTCTTGCGCATAGAGGACGGCAATTTTGAAGTGCCACAGCGGACGGAGATATTTCCACGCAATGTCATAGAGCTCGCGAGCCTTATCGGACCGGCCCTTATATTCACGGGACTCTTTGAACATCCGGAAGCAGTCCTGCAGGGTAGAGTCCTGATAGGGTGTGGCCGGACGCTTCATCATTTCGGCGCGGACAGCTTCTGCTTCTTCACGGGTGACGTAGGTGCCAACAGCCTTCATGACTGTAATTCCGGTGTGAGGATCAGGGATTGGCATTCGGAGCAGCCATGGCTTCCGGCGTGTTCCGGACATTCGTGTGATGCTGCCATTGCCAGACGAGGCTTTCAGCCGGGGCGATTCTCGTTTGGCTGGAACGGCAGGTGGAGTTACTGCACCGGGGGATGGCGCTGTGCCAACGGGATGACCGCAGGCAGAGCAGAATTTAGCGGTATCTGAGATTTGATGACCGCAATTTTCACAGAACATAGATTTGAACCTCCTATTGCTTTGAACTTGCTTCAAAAATGCCCCCGGCATTTGGAGGATGCCGAGGGCGGATGGTCGAATTAGTTACGGGCGCGGGAGAGCTGGTACTCCAGGCTCTGTTCAGCTGTGAGACCATTCTGGATGAAATTTACCAAATTTGGGTAAAAGATGTAGATACGTGATCCGTTCGGTACGTGACTTATGTAACCGGCGGCTACGAGATTGCGGAGACCGTGGTATGTTATATCATAACCTTCGCTCCGTGCACGACGTGCGGCACCTGTTAGTGTAAGAAAATCCTGCGGCTTATTAACCATAATTTTTCTCTCCTTTCGTAAAATGATGGAAAGCACAGGCGGCTTTTCATAATAAGCATATCTTTTTGAGATATAGGACTCTTAAAGTGTGATTAAGGGCATCAGGGAAGATCTGGCATTTTTGAGAAGTCATAACGCTCCAAAGAATGCAAATCGGGTTGTACTTCCTCATATTGGGCGTTTAAAGGAGGAACGACATAGCCGCAGTTAAAGAATAGGCTCTGGTCATGCAACAGGACACCATCACAATCGATGTATCCGCAATCGCCGGAGTAGCAACATGGAGGCTCTGTAAAGTGAATTGGAGCGCCCATAGTTGAAAGCAGATCAGCGTACTCGGGAGAAATAGGGTTTTCAAAAAATCCATCTGGGATGTTCATGATAAATCCTCCTTAAAAATGATTGACAAGCGAAGCATTTAAAGCTTTACTTATATTACAAGAACACTTGGTTATAAATTTCTGCCTTTGAATGCTGGCAATGGAATCAGGTGCTCGATTTCGACAATGAAGCCGATGCAATGTCTTCCAGATGACTGACGTTCACACAAATAGGAGCACGAGTTGGCTTAGTGTCTTCTCCAATATAGATAGGTCCTTGAAAAACGCACTGCCCAACATCCAAATTTCGTAAAAGGTCAGAAATCTCAGCCCGATGCTGTGGAGAAGAGAGAAGCTCGGCATAGTACTTCACCTCCAAAAGTGCCGGGTGAAAGAAAAGCTTGTGGTTCGCCTGGCAGAGCATCGTTCTTTCGGATGCATTGAACTCACGAATACTCTGACTGGCAAGGATCACATTCAGAGAGTATTTTCTTCCTTCTGTCAGGATTTTGCCAAGATAACAGTCTTTGTCGATGGAGAGGTTCTGCATCTCATCTATGTAGATGTAGCGTGGCGGTTGTCCTCCCTGTGATGCAGTGCGAAACTCATCAAAAAGAAGTAAGTCAACAATCACGTTCTTGAAGAGGGGCGGAAACTTGCTTAGGCTGATGTTTTCGATTCCGAAAGAATAGTTGACAGATTGATGTCTAAAAATATTGTGCCGCAGGAGAGGCGCAAGATAAGCCATTGCGTTTCTTGATGCTTTCGTGTCAAATTCTTCAAGGGCTTTGAGAACTGCTGGAAAAATGTCTGGATTATTGTCGCGGTCTGAAATTGCATATTCAAGAGATTCTGAGAGGGCGGTTGTTGAAGAACGGCTTAACCTGAGATGGCGAGCTATAATATTGGAAAGCGTATAACTCAAATCTTCTGGTGATTCCGTGGTTCCATCTGCATAGTGCAATGGTTCGAAGAGCGTTGTTGGAATTGGCGTGTTGTATGCATCAATTTGTGAGGACAGATGTTCAAATGACTTTCTGAAAATTGGAAAGAGATGTTCCGGGGCAGAGGAGTTATGAATATCGATGCTGCGGACGCTATAGCTCTGATTGGCCTTTTGCAGCACGATACTTTGGGCAGCAACACTCTTTCCGTAGCCGGATTCACCGAGGATAACATAAGAGTCGTTATCCTGTCCGGGGATGCTTTTCGTGAAAACGGATAGCTCTTGGCCTCCTTCGCAGTACTTTCCTATGTAGGTTTGTGATAGCATTGGCATAATAATCAAACTCCTTTTGTTTTTTAGACTTCAACAAGGTCACGACTTCCGGGTTGATGCAGGTTGCTTCTTAGAAGTGTCCGAAAGCGAAAATCTTTCGGTTCGTTTGGTGCAAGGGTGAGAGTTTTTGGGACTGATCCAGAAAGCACGCCGGTAGTTTTCAGACGATTGAGCACGTCGGACGGCATATAGGATCGCAGCTGCACCTTAATGATTTTCTTCAAAAGGGCAGTCGATGTATAATAATAGGTATCATCATAGAGAATCTCCTTTTGACAGTCAAAGCTGATATCGACATCTTCGAGTGAACGAAAACAAATCATATTGCTTCGCCGAGCGGCATAGAGTGCGTTCCGGAAAGGTGCAAGGATGCTGCCAGTGTCGAGCTTATCCCAGTAGCGAGTGTATGTTTCAAGGTATTCGTCACAGCGGACGGAAAGCGTTTGTGGAGGCACTTGCATGGAGTAATGCCACTTTACAACATCAGCTATCATAGATAGTGCTGCGATTTCCCGTTGTACAGAACAATCTTCGCCAAGATCATCGAAGACTTTGGTAAAAGAACGTTCCACTGTCAAATTGAATGCATTGGCGTTATTCATAATCGAATTTATTAGCCCACCGATAGAATCAATCGAATTTGTAGCTTCATAAGGATCGATAAAATCTTGTATTGGTAGACAAAAGGTTCGCTGACGTGGGGTAAGATTAGACGAAACAACCATATATAGAGGGTGCTTCTGGTTGCTTTGCATAGAATTCATCAGTGCTTGATAGTTTTTGTCCCGACTATAGGCACTGGAAGACTCATTGAAGTTGATGTTTTCAGAACGAATCCATACAATGGGACGGTCACGCAAACTTTCTAGTGCTTTTTTGAATACGTAGGGTGTGCTATCAATGCATAAATCTGTGTACAGATACTCATGTGTTAGGATGCAGATTGGGCGTCGAATCCACATCTTAGAAGGCAAACGCTCTTGAAGTATCGCGTATAGTGATACGAGCTGGTACAATATCATATCGGGTGTAGGCGGAACTGTGAAGCTCAGTAGCACAGCATTAAGATCAACCCATTCACTCTCTTGAAATCCCCAGTGCTTTTCAGAAAAATACCATCCGGGAGAGTATTTTATCTGCGGAGGAATGGAAGCGAGTCCAGATGCTGTATAACGTGCAATTAACTCGGCACAAATGGTAGCTGGAAGATTTGCATCGACAATAAAACCATTGTCTTGTAGTAAATTGTAACGTTGCAGGGCGCTGCAATCAGCATCGACTATAACGCTCCTGTGTTCTCCTGTAGGAGTATCGAACGTATATTTGATGAATCCCTTTTTTGTGTCATGTTCTATTATCTTTTGCGCTCGTAGATTTCGGCAAGGGCTAAATGGTTTTACAATAGTATTTTCCCCATTGCTGCACTGGTAAGTTAAACAACCCTGAAAGTCCTCAACTAAAGCACAGTTATCAAATCGAAGTCGCTGTTTTCTGAAAGCTTTCTGGACATCGCTCTCCCATTCCTCTTGCAGCTTTTGAATTTTGGCTTCAACAGGATTGTTTTGAAAAGCAGCACTGGGTTGAGCCTGCATGACAGATTGTTGGGAGTAAGGCGAGAACGATGGCTGCGGTTGGTTCAAAGATGCAGATGGTATATAGTTAGGTGGGAACTGCTGTGGCGTAATAGTTTGTGATTTGGAACGAACGATTCTTTTTTGTGGCGGAGTGGGTGTAGCTGAATCATCGTAGGGGCTTCCATCAGGTTTTTGAATGGCGGAAATCATGCCGCTATTATTTAAGGAATTCATAGCGAGGCTCCTTTCATATAGGATGAATGGCGGACTGCGGGCAGTTTGTCCGGTCACTTTCCGGGGATATGCTGCTCGCTAATTTAGTTGTCAAGGGACGGAGAAGAAGAGGCTGAAGGCTTTCTTCTGTAAATAGGATAACACATTGACAACTGGGACAAATGGGGTGAATTTACATTGAGTGGGTGTAAATATGTAAAAACAGTATTGTTTGAGATTGATATGCGATTAACAATCTTTGGTGACGTCTCAAGTCTATAACAGGAGCTCTAGAAAGGAAAATTAAGCGGTATGAATGGCATTGACAATCTGACTCTCTATAAAACTGTAGATGAACTCCAAGAAAGTAAAAATAGTATTGAAAGGCATACGGGAATTGATTTTTCAAAAAATGTCCAACAATTCGATTTGCTGCTGGATATCGTTGAGGAAGAAACATCAGAAAACGAAGAAAAAAGACAAGTTGAAGTAGTTGAACGGATATTGGAAGCAGTATGGCCTGAAAATTTATTTGAAGCATATTGCAGTGATAAAGACAACATCGTGCAAGCCGTATATTACAATATGATTGCAATGGTCTTGTTTTCGTTGCAATACCTTTTGGCAGATGAAATTATTGATGACGAGTATGATTCTAAATTACAACAGTGGCTTGATATGGAAAGCGATGAAGAGGCAGAAACGTTTGAATGTTATGAGTGCATGAAAAGAACAGTATCAAATAAAATAAAAAAGATTGCTAAAAAAACTCAAAAAAGTAAGGAAGACTATGAACAAAACTTAAGGTTGCCAATCCAATTGCCACAAAGCACACATAAAAAGAAGATTTTAAAATCACTTATGAAAAAAATAGTTGAATTGGAGGCGAATTCGGCACAAGAAAATGGTGCTGACGGCAAGTCGGATTCAAAGCGGAAAAAGAGAACAAATAGCATAAGTTGGAACATTCTAAAACTAGCAGAAAAAGAAGAAAATGTTGCAAATTTTAAGAAAATAAACGCTAATGAAAAAAGAAGTATAAAAAAGATATATGAAACTTTATGCAGAGAAATCACAGAAGTTTCAATGAGAAAAGTCGAAGATACAGATAAAGCTGAAAAGGTAATGTTAGAGCTTGCGTATGAGTGTGTTTTTCATGCCAAAAGTATTTCTGCATTAGAAGATGGAGATGGAACAGAAATTGACTTATTGGGGAGGACGATTGTTCCGATAGGGTTTTATGTGCGGAAGTTCAAATTTGGCAACGAGGAACAGTGCATCGGCTTTCGGAATATTTACTGCGCTACATTAAAAAGCATGATGATTTATGTTGTTGAATACGCAGGTAGTGTCCTGCAAAAGAAGCAGAAGGAAATTTCACAAAAAGATAAAGTTTTGATGGCATATGAGATTGTATGTAATTATGTGAAAAGTAGATATAAGGAATATTATGAGGCAGCATTTGACGAAAAAAATAAAATAAAACTTGATCTTAACGCACCAAATATTGGCGAACATATTTGGGCTGTTATGAACATTCTCTTTTACTGTGAAAAGTATAATAAGGAAAATCAATATTTATGTAGCATTGAAACGGAAGGCGTTCCATATATTCGTCCAGAATTTCCCAAAGTAGCCAAATGCAATGAAAGTAAGAAATGCGGAAAAATAAAATACAAGGTTCCTGAAAGCAAAGGAAAAAAGCTGGAAATATATTTTTCAGTGATGACATCTGATGGCATTTTAGATGAGATAAAAGAGCTCAATGCAATAAAAGTGGCAAGAGAAAATGAAGTGAGTCGATTAAGGGAGATTTTTGAAGAAAACCAAAAGAATGAGGGCGATTTGTTTCAAAACTGTCTCTTATACACATCTGACGCTGCCGACGAATA
>ERZ1027239.565-NODE-565-length-13690-cov-6.287789_pt1 | contig 13690 bp, 13 predicted proteins | sample MGYA00519476_ERZ1027239 | MGnify/ENA primary metagenome ERZ1027239 (study PRJEB26926, sample SAMN06164636) | human gut metagenome | biome: ENVO:00009003; feature: ENVO:2100002; material: ENVO:00002003 | host: Homo sapiens | place: USA | collected 2012 ... | reverse complement strand
GTCGGCAGCGTCAGATGTGTATAAGAGACAGCACCCTGACCACATCCATTCTGTACTACAACGATTATGACCTGATCGACGAGGACACCCGGAATCTGTACCGTAAGGGCATGGCCGCTTTCGGCGGCATTGCACCCAGCTATCATATTGAGCTGTTGGACAAGCCGACCATCTATTGGGATTTTCACTCCCTGCTGCTGGGCATCCAGATGATGTTCAGCTTCCTGCTGGTGGATGGAGAGAAGCCCCTGCGGCTGTGCAAGCACTGCCAGAAGGTATTCCTGAGCAGCCGCTCCAATTCCGCTTTCTGCAGCCCCCGGTGCAAGAATCAGTATAATGTCTATAAAAGCCGGGGGAAGAATAAGGGACAGGATGGTGAGGAAAATGATTGACCGCTGGATCGCAGAGGCAACAGAGTGCGATTTCAAGGTTGCCTTGGAAGTGAAGAAACCGAAAAGCTGGCTGAAAAGCGTCAGCGCCTTTGCAAACGGCATCGGCGGCACGCTGTTTTTCGGGATTGATGATGACAGAAACGTGATAGGCTTGTCAGATGCGCAGACCGATGCAGAGACGATCAGCCGCCTGATCAAAGAGCGAATCATGCCCTATCCGAGTTTCATCCTTGCTCCTGAACGGGAAAGTGGCAAGGACATTCTTGTACTGTCCGTATCCGCAGGGCGGTCTACTCCGTATTACTATAAAGCGGACGGTATCATGGAAGCCTACATCCGAATGGGCAATGAAAGCGTGATTGCCCCATCCTATGTCCTCAATCAGCTGATTCTCAAAGGAATGCACCGCACCTATGACGAGCTGATTTCCGAGTATGATTTTAAGGATTATGCTTTTTCCAAGCTGCGGGAGCGATATAAGGCGTGGACGGGCAACAGCATGGAAGAAAAGCTGTTCGATTCCTTTGATATGCGGGACGAAAACGGCAAGCTGACCAATGCAGGCGCTCTGCTTGCGGACGATTCGCCCATCCGACATTCCCGCCTGTTCTGCACTCGTTGGAACGGTCTTGACAAAAGCGGCGGCATGGTGGATGCACTTGACAGCGCAGAGTATTCCGGCAGTCTGATTATCCTGCTCAATGAGGGTGTCAGCTTTGTCAAGCGGAATATGAAAACCCGCTGGAAGAAAACCGCAGATTCCCGCATTGAAATGCCGGATTACTGCGAACGAAGCGTTTTCGAGGCGCTTGTCAATGCGCTGATCCATCGTGATTATCTGATACTGGGCAGCGAGGTACACATTGATATTTACGATGACCGTCTCACCATTTATTCTCCCGGTGGTATGCCCGACGGCACACGGATACAGGAACGGGATCTGTCCAGTATTTCCTCCACACGCCGCAATCCCATCCTTGCGGATATTTTCGGCAGATTGGGCTATATGGAGCGGCAAGGCAGCGGTTTTAAGAAAATCACGGAATCCTATCATGCCGCCCATAACTACCGTGCTGAGTTGGAGCCTAAATTCTACTCGGATGTTACCTCATTCCAAGTGACGCTGTACAACCTGAATTATGGGCAATCCATTGATAAAACGAGTATTTCGGATGAAAACCAGTTGTTTGATGAGCAGAAAGCAGTTGTTTCTGAGAAAAACCAGCTGTTTGAAACACTCCTTTTAGGGCTGAAAGCGAAAGCAAGCACCAAGGAAACAATGCTAAGGCTGTATCATAAATTTGGTTTTGACGCTGCATTTGCACGAGCGGATATTATGAAGCTCGCGGGTGTAACCTCCTCACCGGCAGGTGCATTGATAGATAAGCTCAAAAGCGCAGGACTAATAGAACCTGTTGCCGGTCAAGGCAAGGGCAAATATAGGTTCGTATTGCCCAAAGAATAAGAGAACGCCCGTTATCGGCCATGCAGCCAATAACGGGCATTCATCAGTTATATACAAGTTCAGTCAGAACAATTTCCTCAGCACGGCTGCGGATGCTGTTCATGCGGTGTACCCATTCCATCTGGTCAGCGGCTTTCAGCGCTTCTGTTACGCCTTCCTGCTCTGCCATATCGCAAACGAGGATTTCCATTCGTTCATTGCAGGCTTGGTCAATCTCGGCAAGGTGCCGATGCAGCGTCCCAGATGTGAGAAAGTTCGCGTAGAGAACAGGCCGATGAGCTTTCAGATAACTGCGGCGCATACGTCCATACTTGCCGATCTGATATTCTGGCTCATCTGGCAGGGTAAGGTTTGGGATAAGGTAATCGCCCTCCTGATGATAAGTGCCGCCCATTTGCTCAAATAACGATTTCATAAAAGTCAGCTCCTTTGTGTGTTGATTTCCAGCGGTTATAAGGTGTTTTGACTCCTTTCCTACAACTGCTGTTCCATTCACCACAAATGAGCCGCAGTCATATGTATTAGGTGGGAGAAACCACCCTCTACATATTAACTCTTGGTGCTGAATGCTGTTGGACTCTCCGGCCCGCTCGTCCCCCTGACTGAGCCGCCCGTAGAGTACGGTGTATTGCTGATTTTCTTGACCTGCCATAGTTACCTCCTTTTCGTTGGGGCAGGCCGGTACGGTAACACGAAGTATACCGCACCGGCTCTCGCAAGTCTACCGGAATTTTACTGCTCGTGATGCTCCCGCTCTAACTTCGTGTCGATAAGCTGCAGGAGCTTGTCTGTGGGTGTTGCCGATGCGCCGCCGGGGAATACGGAGGTCACAAGGAAACACTTCCCACCGACCAGCATCGCCCGTTGACGGGTGAGGTCATCCCCCTCCCATTTGGCTGTGCTGTCACGGAACAGCGTTTCCACGCTGCCGTCCTCGGAGCGGCGCAGGATGACCTGCTCCGGCCGGTAGGCGCCGAGGATGCCCGTGTCACGATAAATTTCCCAATCCTGTTTCATCCTAATCCTCCCATCGTTTGCTCATGCTGCTGTTCTTCCCGCGCGGCCTGTTTATCCAATTTTTCTTTCACCGCCAGAGCCGCGCCTGCGGCGAAGCCAATCACCGCGCCGAGGTTTTCGGCGGCGATCTTCGCCTCCATGCGCCGCCGTTTTTCCTCGGCGTCCTCATCCTCGTCCATCAATGTCCCCGCGGCAGCCAGCCCAGCCACGGCTGGGATCAGAGGAACAGGCCGCGGATCGCCGCCGCGCCATACCAACCCGCCAGTGCCGCCGTGCCAAGGATCAGCACCAGCATGATCCACTTGAGGGCCACCAGCAGGCTGAAGTCCGGGAGCCAGTCGATCCACTTGGAGGAATATTTCTCGCTCAGGTTCCCAACCCGTTCCAGCATTTTGTTCATCTCCGTCAGCGATTTCTGGATCTCCGTGAGCGACTGCTGCACCGGCGTCAGGTCGATGTGCGTTCTCAGCTCCGGCAGGGTCTTCCGGATTTCCTCCAGCTCCCAGTTTATTCCGTCTGCCTGCTCCGTCAGCTTGTTCATCGCCTGCGGCAGATCGCACTGGATCACAATGGGCTGGATCGGCTGCGCTGTTTGCTGCGGCGCGCAGTTCGGCTGATTCATCCGCTTCAATTCCTCCATCGGTTTCCTCTGTTCGATGGAATTTTCTCTGGACGAGCTCTGCTCGTATTCTGAATTCATGCTCCATGACCTCCTTGCAATACTTTTCCTCGTGTAGTTTGCTGTCGCGGCACCTCATGCCGTCCGGCGTGGTGTAGGTGATGTATTTGCGCCCGATCTCCCACCTCACCTGATAGCCCTCGGATTCCATCAGGGAAACGAATGAGTTCCGGTCGGCGGCGTATTTCATGCACTCGTCGATGGTGTTCATGAGCCGCAGTTTCCAGCTTTGGCCTTTCAGCGCCGTGTGATATTCCGCGCCGCCCATGCCGCGGGCCTGCTGCGTTGGCGCATCAAAGACAGGAAGACCCATTTCCTGACAGATCGCGTCGTTGCGCCGCATCAGCTCCTGCAGTTGTTCCTTCGCCATGTGCAGCTTCTTGCCGGTCTCAAAGTTGACGGAGTTGATGACGCAGTGGGAGTGGAAGTGCTCGCGGTCTACATGGGTGCAGACCAGCACCTCGCAGCCGTCAAAGTATTCTGCCAGCCGCCGCGCGGCTTCGTGAGCCTGCCGGGGATCGACCGCCGCGCCCTTCGGAAAGCTCTGCACCATGTGGTAGAACATCACGCCGCCGTCCTTGTGGTAGAGCAGCTTGGTGTTCAGAAAATCGTCGTAGACGCTTTGCACTTGGCAGTCGATGCCGCTGACGAGCGGCGCGCCATCCCATGCGGTTTTCTTCTCCTCCATGACGTAGAGCATCACGCCGCGCAGGGCGGCGCGGGACTGTGTGCCTTTTTTGTAGTTTACGAAATGTACGATGGCCATACGGCTCACCGACCTTCCATGACTGACCGCAACGCGGCGCTGACCTCGGACAGTTCCTGCGCGGCCTTGTCGAGTCCGATGACCTGCACCTTGCCCATGTTGGCGAGGACGGTGAGGCGGTTGATGTTGCTGCCGATGCCCTTGAGCTGGCGGAGCAGTTCTTTCTGCTCGTCGATGACCATGATCCGTTTGCCGAGACAGCAGGCGGTGACGTAGTCGCTCATGGACATGTGGGCCTTCGCCGCCAGCGCCCTGATCTTCTCACGGTCAGCGGATGCCATGCGCGTGTTGAATTTGATATCTTTTTTCATGCTTTTCTCCAATCGTAGCTAAAAGTCGGTCCGGGCTTCCGCCCGGAATTTGGGTGCAGGGCTTTGCCTCGCCCGGTGCATTTGGCAGGGCAGCGGCTTCGCCGCAGACCAGACAAATGCGATGCTGGCTGTCGTCCGAGCGGACGACGAATCCCTCGTCCCGCCGCAAGCGGCAGGACTCGCTCTCTCTGTCGCTCGTCCTCTTCCCACCGAAACCGCTTCGCTGGGTTTCGGCGGGAGCCCTGTTGGGGGCGGTGATAAAAGCTCCCGTTTTGCATTTTTTCGGCATTTCTGTGTGGGGGGGGTATCACTACCCTCGGCGTGCGCTTCATGCCGTTGAAACACTGGACGCGCAGGAGTTACGGCGGCTTATTTGCCGTTTTTATGCCACCGCGGTGCTCGCCCTGTGCGGGCTGAATCTCCCCTCGTCGGGCACACACGCCACCTCATCCCCCAAACGCGCACACAGCAGCTCACACGCCGAAACACGGCGGGTTCTCAGGGTCGATGGTGACGATGTTTTTGGTAGTGAGATCATCGACACCATCGACCCTTTTCAGGCAGATCAGACGGTCGCCGTTGCTCTTGCGGAAGGACACCGTAATGCCGTTTCTCCTTAGAGCGTCAACGCTTTTGCGGATTCGGTGGGAGAAGCTGTTGGGGGTCAGTCCCTCCGCACCGGCAGGGTCGATCTTTTCCAACAGCACCTTTGCAGGGGCGCTGATCTCCGGCTGCCGGCGCAGCAGTTCAGAGAGAAGAAAAGGAAGACGTTCGTTGGGCTGCTCCGTCTGTTCGCAGTCATCTGACAGCAGCTTCCAGATATGATCCTCACTGTCGAACTCCAGCGTCAACTCCCGGTAGGGGATGTCCCGCCCGGTGCAGTAGAGCGTGGCGGTGTTTTCTCTGCGCTTGCTCTTGCGGAGGACGAAGTTGCTGTCGGTGGCACCGCTGAGTCCGGTGGTACCGGAGATCATGTTCATGGGATCATCGTCATTCATCTTCCGCAGGTGATGCACCAGCAGAATGGCGATGCAGTGCTTGTCCGCCAGCGCTTTCAGAACGCCGATGTCCCGGTAGTCGCTGGCGTAGGGATTTGCGTCATTGCCCGCGGTGCGGATGCGCTGGAGCGTGTCGATGACGATGAGTTTGGTCTGCGGATGCTCCTTCAAGAATTGCTCGATCTGTTCCACCAGCCCATTGTGGAGCTGTTGGGACATGACGGCGAAGTGCAGCGTGGGCGGCGCGTCCTCCGTGAGATCAAAGAGGCGGCTCTGGATACGCTGGAAGCTGTCCTCCAGACAGAGGTACAGCACCTCGCATGGCCGTGTGGCGAATGTCCAGAGCGGCTTGCCCTGCGCGGCGCAGAGACACAGCCACAGTGCCAGCCACGATTTGCCGATCTTCGGCGCGCCTGCCAGCAGGTGCAGTCCCTGGGGAAGCAGATCGTCGACCACGAAGGAGACCGGTTCGTAAGCGGTGCTTTGCAGCGTGTCCGCGTCAATGGTTTGCAGTCGGTTGATTTGAGACATAAAAAACCTCCGGATAAAAGGATAAGGGCAGAGACCTCGCTGCAGCCGAGGCTCTAACCCTTTCACTTGATTATTCTGTATTTTTTGATAGAATTAGAATATCGCAGGACAGATGCAAAACGGATATGGGACAGGGGGCGGACTTTTGAAGATCGGAACGGATCAGTACAACACATTTGACACCATGACCATGGACTGCTGGAATGACCGTGTGTACTACGAGGGAAAGGAGTTTCCGGCAGGACAGTTTGCGGCGGAGATCTTGAACTTTGCCGGAGAGATTCACGATCCTCTTCTGGAGCGCATCACTGTGCTGACGGCGCTTGTGGACGATTTGAGCACAGCCGAAAAGAGCAAGCGCCATGATATTGCGGCACAACTGAAACCGCTGCTGCATGACACGGTTTCCTGGCTGTATACTTGCCCTCCGTTTTGCTATTGCGAAGAGCAACGCGCGTATGAGGATCTTGAACATGCTCTGAGCGAGGAGCGGCTCGATCGGGACTATGAGGAAGAGGAGGCGCATCTTCCGTACTTGGCGCTTTCCTTTTGCGAGCCGATCCTGAGAATCCTTGTGGCGATCTATAATTTTTGCCTGCTCATCCGCACATTTGAGATGAAATATCTGCGCAGATCAAAGCAGCGTAATGCAGACGCTTTCGCAAAGGCAGCACATGAGTGTTTTGATGAGGATGACAGCTTTCTGATCCTGTTGGAGCAGATGCCGTTTGGCGAGGTGGAAGAATTTTTCTCCTATCCAAGAGTGGTCACAGGATTCAAATATTTTCAGGATGAGAACGATGAGAAAAAATGGAAAACCGCGCAGCGCGTGATTTGCAAGCGTGCCATTGACTTTTATGTGTTCGACCTGATGAACGGATTGCACCACGGCCACGCGCCTAGCCAGTGCCAAGGCTGCAGAAAGTATTTTCTGACCACCAACGGTCACATCCCCAAATACTGCGACGGCATTTCCCCGCAGGACGATCGCTATACCTGTCGGCAGTATGGCGCGATGATGCACCAGAAGGAACAGAACAAACAGCACCCGGTCTACCGCTTGTTCAACACCCGGACCGGGACGATCCGCAAGCATCACCAGAGAGGAAAAATCTCCGATGACCTGCGGCGGGAGGCGCTGTATCTGGCGGAGAGCTGCCGGGACAAGGCGCTGATGGACAACGACTATGCCGCTGACGGATATGCGCGGGACATGGAATTGGAGCATATTTTCGCGGAGGCAGAAAAGCGGCTGAACTGAGGAAGGGGGCGTTCCCATGGCGAAAAATATGTACACCGTTGCCGGGGACGGCCCCTGCAATGAAAAGCTGGCTTTGCGGGTACAAGCCGGAGACAAGAATGCTGCGGAGTTGCTTATCTCACAGAACCAAGGATACCTCACCGAACTGGCGCGGGCGTACACACCATGGTGTGAGCTGGAGGACTTGAAGCAGGAGGCGGCGCTGGCACTGCTGGACGCGGCAAGGCGCTTTGATCCCGCTTACGGAACGAAGCTGCTGACCTATGCGACGCCCGCCATAGAAGCGGCGCTGTCCGACTACGCCGCGCGGTACGCCTTTCCGCTGTCCGTCCCAACCAGCCGCGGCAGCCAGATCCGCACCGTGGCGCACCTCCGCGCCGAGGCGCAGAATACCTCTGATGCTGAGTTGGTCAAGGTGGTGTGCGGAGAACTGAATGTATCTGCCAAGGTAGCTGGGGCGTTGATAAAAGAATACCGGACGCTGTGCTGCGCACGGCAGTTAGGTGACGATGTGTTCTCCGTCAGCTGCGGCGGCGATCCCGCCGTGGCCTATGACCGCCTCATGCGTCGGACGTTGCTGATGCAGTGGATGGAAGAGGTGCTGACGCCCAGAGAGTTGAATCTGGTGCAAAGCTACCTTGGCATCGGTCAGCCGGACGAGCTTGGCATGACCTTTCAGGAGTTGGCGATCTATCTCAACTACAACGGCCCCAGCGGCGCGGAGAAGGCGTACAAGGCCGCGCTCCGGAAGCTGAAAAAGGACTTGTACGGCGGTGCCTACGGCCGGTGGCTCTCCGCGCAGAAAGCGATCCGCGCCGCCAAAGCGGAGGCGGAGCAGGCCGCGGGGCATCACGCAACACCGCAGATCACGGGGCTGGATGAAAAGGAACTGATGGAGCGGTTTATCTGCGAGGTCGTTTCGCTGATCCGTGTTCATGGGATTTTCAGTGACGCATTGGAGAATATTGCTGCAAAAATTTTTGAGGAGTCTTGAAAACTGTACGTTTTCAAGACTCCTCAAGATCATTCCAGCTCAAATGCGCCGGTATAAAGCTGATAATACTGTGCGCTGTCAGGTTCTACGGTTACTATCAAAGTGCATTGACGGTTCCTGATTTCTCAAATATTCTGTTTCAGGCAGGTCTTAATGTCATCCTCAGCATTGGTAATAAGCCGCAAGTCGAATGTGTCCACTAAATACTGAAGCACATTCGGGCTCAAAAATGCCGGCAGGGTAGGGCCTAAATATATGCCTTTAATTCCCAGACTCAATAATGCCAGCAAATCAGCAACAGCCTTTTGTTCGTACCATGATACGATCAACGACAAAGGCAATCCGTTTACATCGGTACCAAAAGCATCTGCTAAACCTGTTGCGATCCGTATGGCAGAATATACATCATTGCATTGCCCGACATCCAAAAGTCTCGGCAGACCCGCTACTTCACCGAAATCCAGTTTGTTAAATCTGTATTTTCCGCATGCGAGCGTTAATATCACGCAGTCTTTCGGGACCATCTTAGCAAACTCTGTATAATAGTTTCGACCGGGTCTTGCTCCGTCACAGCCGCCAATAAGAAAGAAATGTCTGATTTTTCCTGCTTTTACTGCCGCTACGATTTTGTCAGAATCGCTTAATACCGAATGATGCCCGAATCCGACAAGTATCTCGTGGGGCTCCTGATCCTCCGGATAGCCGCCCAATTCTATTGCCTGCTGAATGATTTCACTGAAATCCTTTTCACCGTTTTCTCTTTTTCCAATGTGTTTTACCCCTTCCCAGCCCACTACATTCGTGCTGTAGATTCGGCCTTTATAGCTCTCTCTCGGCCGCATAAGGCAATTCGTCGTCATTAGAATACATCCCGGAAGATCATCAAATTGTTTTTGTTGATCTTGCCACGCACCACCGAAATTTCCAACAAGGTGGGGGTACTTTTTTAATCCCTCATATCCGTGGCACGGCAGCATTTCACCGTGTGTATACACATTGACCCCCGTTCCCTTTGTTTGTTCCAGCAGCATTTCCAAATCCTTCAAATCATGTCCCGAAACAACGATAAAGGGTCCTTTCCTCATATGGATATTGACCCTATGGGGTGCCGGATTTCCGTAAACTGCAGTATTGGCTTCATCCAATTTTTTCATAACCTCAATTGCCGCTTCTCCGGTGCGCATGGTCATTCGGATCAGTTCTTCCACTGTAAGGTTATCGTCTGTGAGAGCTTCCAATGCCTGAATATAAAATTCATCTACCTCATCACTGTAATAGCCCAGTTCTCTTGCCTGATGCCCATAGGCGCTGATACCTTTCAGTCCGTATAAAATGGTTTGCCTCAATGAGCGAATATCCGGGTCAAGGGATTTATCATACATAATTCCCGCGAATTGAGCATCCTTTAGCATTTGTGTTTTTGTTTCGGGAAGATCATAAGTGGCGTATGATGTCTGATTGTGAAGCTCTCCTGTGATTGTTCTCAAATTTTCTTTTATCCGTTGTGATTCGTTCAATAATTCCACGTGTACTTTCGAATCAAAATTAACATTCGTCAGCGTTGTGAAAAGAACATTTTCGATAAACCGTATGATATTTTTATCGATATGCTGTCCCTCATCTTGCAGAACTTTTCCGTAACAGCTGATCCCTTTGATTTGAAAGATCAGCAAATCCTGCAGATTGGCGATTTCCGGTGTCTTTCCGCAAACCCCAAGCTTTGTGCAGCCCTTTCCGTTCGCTGTTTGCTCACATTGATAGCAAAACATTTCGTATCCTAAATCCATATTATTCATATGCTGACCATCCTTATCTTTCGTTTTTATAGTTAAAGTATCGGTCAGGAAACGAAAAATATACTTGGTATGAGAGACCTTACTAATTGTCTCATGTGTGTCTATGCGTCATTTGCTGTGGCGGTTACGTCGAAACAACAGATATCGTTGCAGACAGAGAAACACCACAAGTTTTCTTGTTGACAAACTATCGCCATAGCGATATAATCAATTTGGGTTAAAACTATCAGTGGAGCGATAGGCTCGTGAAAGAGGCACAGCTATGAATAAAATAATCTGCGTTTATCATGGTTCCAGTCAAATTATCCAACAGCCTGTTATTGGCAAAGGAAACCCAAACAACGATTACGGACTGGGGTTCTACTGTACTGAGAGTGTGGAGCTTGCAAAGGAGTGGGCTTGTTCCGCTGAAGCGGATGGCTTTGCAAATCGATATACCTTTGATTTAAACGGCCTGTCTATCCTCTCGCTTACAGGCGGAAATTATCATATTCTCAATTGGCTTTATGTGCTGCTGGATAACCGGAAGTTCCGTATTGGCGGGGCAGTCGCAAGGCAAGCCAAGCAGTATATTGACGAGCATTTTGCGGTAGAGTATAAGCAGTATGATGTCATCAAAGGATATCGGGCGGACGATTCTTATTTCTCATTCGCAAGTGCGTTTCTGAATAATACGATTTCTCTCCAACAGCTTGAAAAAGCGATGTTACTTGGGAAACTGGGCGAACAGATCGTTGCGATATCGGGAAAAGCGTTTGCTCGATTTACATTTGAGGAAGCCATTCCTGCACCGTGTGATATGTATTATCCGAAGAAGCTGGCACGAGACAGTAAAGCGCGCGAGGATTTTGCGAAAGAGAAGGATCGTGAAACGGTTTTGTCTGAAAAATATGTGCTGGACATCATTCGGGAAGAATGGGGGAATGAAGATGAACGCCTACAACGAATTATACTTGGATGATGCAATGGCCAATCTCGGAGATATGGTCGAGTACGCCGTGTGTACACTCGGCTATGCACCGGATGACTTCTTTGGCTGGTTCATTTCCTCCGGAATTGCCTCAAAATTCGAGAATGGAAATCCGAAGTATGTTGCAGGAATGTCGGGGGTCGAACTGGCAGACGCTGTGCTTGCTGCCGTGAATATGCAGAGTGAGCGTCATCATCAGCCTTATCTATCCTCAAAGGGGAGAGAGTACTGGGCCGGATGGATCCTTGCCTATTACCAGTGGGAAACAAACCGACGCTTCAGCGATATGGTAGAATACGGATTGACACTATCGGTAGTGATGTCTCTATATATCCTGCATGAAGCGGATGTAAGCAAATTCGTGGAGAGTGCAGATGAGATCATTCAAAGGAACAAGGGTAGCCGTAAGTCTAAGCTACAGCTTACACGGAAGGCGAGAGGGCTGACACAGCAGCAGCTCAGTGAAGCATCCGGAGTCTCCTTGCGAATGATCCAGCTCTACGAACAGAAGCAGTACGAACTTGCAAAAGCGCAGGCCGGTATTGTGCTTGACCTTGCCAAAGTACTTGGATGCGATGCCGCTGATCTGATCCAGGGATAGAGGGTAAAGATATTCAGCTGAACTGGGCTGCTGAACCCGCATTTTATCCAGACTACTATTTGACTACTACTACGAAAAACCTCAGAAGCCTTGTGGCGCAAGGTTTCTGAGGTTTTCTCATAAAATGCCGCAAATTTGTGCAATTCCTACCAAACCTTTGTACCACAACGGTTTGTGGCTTGACGGTCTGATAACTCCGACTCTGAAGGCCGCTGGTTCGAATCCAGTCGGGCGTACCATAAAGAATTACCGGTATAGATGCGTCTGGCGCAAAGCCAGGCGCATCAACCGTTTCCGGGCTTTTTCGAGCCTGGATTTCTTCTTTTGAACCATAGATTTTTATGGAGGTTTCGGAGCAACTGACCGGATTTGAACTGGAGGATCTCATGTCTTGGACAGTTTCCAACCTCCAGCGCCCTTTTAGAGAGGACTTTTCTCTCGAAAAAAGCGGCATCATCGCAGAAAAAGAATCACAAATATTTCGGCGTCGTTTTGTCGGCTTTGACGGGCCGAAAAAAGCGGCGCCCTTTTTCAATTTCTAAAAGGGCGCTGGCTGCAGCGTCTGAAGCGGCAGGCCGGAGATGACCTCTCCGGCCTTATTTTTTTACAACAGGAGGATCGCTCACATGGACACCCAAAACACAAGCCGTCAGCTCCGCTACCTTGAAGAAGTCCGTATTCCCCTGCACCGTGCGGGCTTTGGAACCCTACCGTTGGAGGGAGAGCAGCTGCCTGTCCTTTGGAACGGCGCACCCCTCTGCCGCATCACCGGCAAGGGCAGCGTGTTCTATCGGCGAGAGGATGCGGACACGCCCCATGCAGAGGATGCCCTATATCGCGTCGAGGACATCGCCGCGAAGACGCTGGAGTATATGACCGCTATGGAAGCCGCCCCGCAGCTCAAAGCCAGCGGACTGGATGGCGACTACCGCATCCTCGCTGACTCTGGCGGCACGGTGCTGGCAGGTTCTCCGAGCAAATACGGCGTTCAATTCGTCACATGGGATTGGGATTACGACTGCACAGGCGTGTCCCACGGGCACTACTTCATGGAGAACTACGATGCCGCCAAGCGGGATTTCGCCACACGCTCCGGGCTTATCCAAAAGGAACAGCTTTTCAGCCCGGAGCAGCTGGCCGAGATATTCCGCTGCTGCGCCGATTCCGTGGATGAGGACTTCTTTGAGCTTACGGATAAGCAGGAAGAAATGATCCGCGGAATCCAGCAGCAGATCAGGGTGTGCGTACCGGATCTGGACGAGCGCGTCCGTCAGCAGGAGGAAGCATTGGAACGAGCCTCGCAGGAACAGACAATGTAATACGACAAGGCATGGCCGGAGTTTTAGCAATAAGACTCCGGCCTTTTTTATTTCCAGAAAGGAGAGGGATTATTTGACGCGATACTTTATGAAGGTCACACCCCTGTTCGCCACAGAGGTGCAGATGATGACGCCACCCCGTCATCAGCCTCGCAGAAGCGGACGCATCCGCAGCAGCTTTCGCTAACGATCATTGTCGTTCTTCGAGGCCCGCACCAAAAGAACGCCTTTTTTGAGGTCGACATCTCCCACTTCAAGGTGTAGCACCTCTCCTGGTCTAAGACCACAGCAATACAAAATACGGAACAAAGTGGGCATATCTTCTACCATGCGGCTGGCTCGAATAACCTTTTTCTTGTAGCTCTGGCGGCGAGATAAGCGTTGCGCATCATTGATCCCGTAGTGCTCCTGTAATTTCAGTTGTCATCCTCCTTCACGAAGATGTAGATGCTGTGATTGGATGGAGAAAAGAGCGTTTTACACAAAGGGCGAGAAAGTGCCAATGAAATGGCACATAGCCCCCAGCAATAGCACGCTATGGCCGGGCATCGGATGCCCTGACTTTTTGCGTCCTTTTGAGGATACCCCGC
>ERZ1027239.553-NODE-553-length-13850-cov-17.141573_pt1 | contig 13850 bp, 8 predicted proteins | sample MGYA00519476_ERZ1027239 | MGnify/ENA primary metagenome ERZ1027239 (study PRJEB26926, sample SAMN06164636) | human gut metagenome | biome: ENVO:00009003; feature: ENVO:2100002; material: ENVO:00002003 | host: Homo sapiens | place: USA | collected 2012 ... | reverse complement strand
TGTCAAGCACGGTTCCGAGAGAAGGGAGGGTGAAACTCCCTCCACTTACTCGACATCAATTATCTCAATATTTTGCCATGGGTAAATATATTAACCCCTTCACCGATTGGGGATTCAAACGCCTCTTCGGACAAGAATTCAGCAAGGATTTGCTGATTAGTTTCTTGAACGACTTGTTGGTTGACGAAATGCATATCAGGGATGTCACCTTCAAGGATAAAGAGCAACTGGCAGATTCAAAAGATTTGCGTGGCTGCATCTTTGATATTTATTGTGAAACCGATGATGGAAATCATTTCATTGTCGAGATGCAGAACAGATGGGTGCCGTTTTTTGTCAATCGCTCCATCTATTATGCCAGCAAGGCTATTGTCGGGCAGCGGAAAAAGACAATCGAGCAGAAACCTGCTCTCTATCAGTTAATGCCCGTCTATGTCGTCTGCCTCATGAATTTCATGCCAAAGGACAATGCAGTGTCGAAATTCAGAACCGATGTAGCCTTGTATGAAAAAGGAAGTCAAGATGTCTTTTCCGACAATCTTCACTTCATCTACTTGTCTCTTCCTTTCTTTGACAAGAAGGCTGAAGAATGTGAAAGTGATTTTGACAAATGGATTTATGTATTAAAGCATATGGAAGCATTAGAGAGAATGCCGTTTACGGCACAGAAGAAGATTTTCAAGCGTCTTGCTGAACTGGCAGATTCCCGCTGCCTGAGTCAGGAAGAGCAAGAGAAATATGATGAAAGCTTAAAGGCCGCCGATGATTACTATGGTGTCTTAATGAGCTATTACATGAATGGTATTGATGAGGGTGTTGCCAAGGGTGAAGCTAAGGGTTTTGCCAAAGGTGAAGCTAAAGGTTTTGCTAAAGGTGAAGCTAAGGGTTTTGCCAAAGGTGAAGCCAAAGGTAGTTATCACAAAAGTCTTGATATAGCGAAGAAAATGCTATTAAAGGGTATGGATGATGACTCTATCATGGAACTGACAGGCTTAACCCATGAGCAATTGCATCAATTGAAATCATAAAATTATCAGATACAAGTTCTCCCCATAAGCCAGGCGATAGATGCCTGAACTTATAGGGAGTTTTTTTTGGCTTGAAAGTTATTACCTTACTCTGCTAGGGAGGGGTGTCATGTCACAACCAATACGCCCTTTTAGGGCGTGCATGCCTATGAATTAGGTGTTCTTTCAGGGCACAAAAAAAAGTCGTGGAATCTTAGAAGGTGAGTCACCTCGGCAACTAAAATTCCAACGACCAGTCTAGTCTAGTCTTCGCAAATTTGTATAATAGTAAATGATAATAATGTCTTATAATAACTAAAACAAGGGGGGAGGAAGTATTCCAAACTTCCTTCCCTCCTCTCTTACAGATATATGATTCTTAACTTTTGTATTTTGCTTGTTATTTCAAAACCTTGATGCAACGGACTTTACCTGACGAATAGTCACTCCAGTTGGTGGCCATTGTGAAAACGTCGGTATATGTCCACGACTTTCTGAAGTTTGTATTTGAGAATTTTGTTCTGCAATACGTAAAATAGATTAATGAAGGATCTATTAAATACATCACAGACATTTCTCTCTGATTTGGCACTCTCCATTTGCGATCATCTTGATAATAGTTACCATTACATTTGAAATTTCCCTCTACAACATTCTGCATACTTGCACTATAACTGTCAGATGTTGGATATGTCTTGTCTGCTATTCTGAACGATTTAGCTGGTTTGTTGATTTCTGATTGTTCTCGTTCTGTATGCCCAATCAATTCGTTACAATTACCGCCAACGATAAGAGCTCTAGAGTCTACCTTGTCCAATTCAACATCTTTGTCGGAATTGCTAGTTGTCCAAAACTTGGTTGGAGTTTTAGCATATCCTTTATCATTGTCATTGGATTGCAGATTGCGGACGCAACGAATCAAAGTAGCTTTCCACTTGCTATTATGGTTGTTGGTAGCCATACCCTCTTCAGAGAAGTAGGTATTTATACCTCTTGTGGAAGTGTAATACAACATACGGCACCCAGGATCATTGTCTTTACTAAGCGTAGAGGTTTGCTTATTAAAGAGTTTTGCCTCAGTACTCATTACTTCCTCACCAATCCAAAGTCCAATATACTGGTTGACTGCAGGAGCGTACCATCTGATTTCATCGTCATCGATCGTACCATTACCATTCAAGTCTCTGTTACGGCTCATACAGGCCTTTACGAGTGCCTTGTTGCTCTTAATGTTGTCCCATGTGAGACCTGAGAGATCTTTCTTCATATTTGCTCGACCATCCCACTTGTCACTACCTTTTGACTGGTATGGATACCAATATTCATTTGTACTTGTACCTCCTATACCATCGTCAGAAAAACCCTTGCCTTCTTCGTCATTGATGGTTTCACAACCGTAAGCAGTAACTTTTCCTGCCTGCTTCACATCGTAGAAGGTCTGGATATTATGCTGGGTCAAACCATATTGAGCTTCAGCATATACGCTTCTTGTATCTTTGCTAACCCATACGTTGTTTGCTACATAGAAAGCTCGCTTATTAACGTCGTTAACGTACTTGTCCCAACTGAGCCCGCTATAGTAGTTCTCACTGACGAAGCAGGTCGCATCAATGTATTTGCCTTCAGTCCAGAAACTATTGTTGTCTGCATTATCATACAGCTTTTTCAAGAATGTTTCGATATCCATGGTGTTTCCTTTACCAGGATAATCGCATGGAGTACCTCTTCCGTCATTTTCGCGGCCATAGCTACTCTTGCTGCTGTTTCTGCCAGTAATAGCAAACTCAATCCACTTTGTATCTACACCATTCAGCTGCTGTTGGTGTTCCTGTGTCATTGGATTTGCTTTATCTTTTACGTTTATTGGCTTTGTCTTCTTGCCCAAGGCATAAACCTGATAGTAATATCCTAGGTTGGAGCCTTTCAGGTTTTTGATGTCCTCCTTATTGAAGCGCATTACCATATATTCGTAATGACTATCGAGTGTTAAGTTCTTACCAGTATTGCCATATTTCAATACCACACCTTCTGCACCAGGCTGATCGTTTCCTTCTTTTTTAGCTTCAACGATGATTTTTTCTACACCTGCCACTCTGATGTTAAAGGTGTACTTGCAATTACGCTCAACATTATAGTCATTATAATTAACGCTACAGTCGCCTAAGTGAACATAGTAGGTTACGTCGGCAGTTTTGGTAGAACCATCCTTGGTTTCTTCATACTTGCCTTTCAAAACTACGTATGTGCCATACTTTGGAGCATTGGTGAATTCCTTAGGATTCCACATATTGTCGTCCTCTCGCTTAGCCTGATCTGTTACGCTCAGTTTTGCATCCTGCAGATTTTCAGGCAAATAGACTTCGAAGTATTCTGCGCCCGTAGTCTTATCCACGTCGTTTACACCAAGAGTAAGACCCTTGATGCTGCTAACATCAGTAGCGTTTCTTATCTGTTTCTTAGCGTTACTATCAATACTGCCAATGAGTGTACCATTTTTTGCAATATTCATGATATCATAGTTAGCAAGTTTGAATGAACGCTGTACGCCATCGCCTGTATATTCCTTGATGGTAAATTTCACCTTGGATACAATGCGGCTCAGTCTGATAGCATTACCATTGGTATCGTCACTTGTGACGTTACCTGCAGTATTGATGTTTACAATCTTGCCGTTATTTACAGCACCACTCATCAAGAATGCATCAGTGATTGAAATTTGATCATCTACATTACGTTGAAAATTCAGAGCTTTCAAATCATTCAGAGTAAAGGTATATTCTCCAGCTCTTGCCTTTTCCTCGTCGAGATTAATAGGCAACTTGCCTTTTTCTACATTTCTTTCACTTACTGTGAGAGGGTAGCGACCGGTATTGTAATTGGCAACCGCATAAATGTAGGATTCGCCACTTCTAGTTTTGATGCCAGATACGGTAGCTTTTGTGTCGTTATTGGTTTTTTGGTCTAAGCCAGAGGTAAACCCTTTATAGCCCTTCAAATTACCATTGCCATCAAATATATAGATGTAGAGGTTGTCGAGATGGCGCTCCTCTTCAGGTGTAGCTCGGGAGTTGACCACGATGTCTCTTGGGGAAACATCAGAATAGGCCAACGAAATGGTAACATCCTCGTTACTCTCGCTGCCGCCCGGGAAGATGTCTTCCGAGCAACTGCTGAGTAAGAGTGCTACTCCCATGAGCAGGTATGCTAATTTCATTACTTTCTTCATATTTTGATTCCTCCAATAGTTTAATTAAATGTGATATCTGTAGCAGCCTTCTCATTCCAGTTTGCTACATAGTACTGTAACTTGAAATTATCCAGAAATGCTTCTCCAGAGAAGTAGCCATATACAACCAGTTCATGATTGCGATAGGCTTCTGGAATCTTGAATTCAACCGATCTTGCTTCAAGCGAAGCATTTGACTTGAAATAGATCTTGCCAGTTATGGCCTCGTTAGTTTCACGAAGATAGCTTCTGCAACCTTCCTGTACACCACCAGTGCTGAGACGAGTCATATACTCCTGAGCTTTTTCTCCGTCTTTTCGGATATAATCCTTAGGATCGTTAACATCTTTGATTTCGCTTGTGGCAATCTCACCGAATTTTAGAATCTGTCCGTTGAGGTAGGTGAGACCAGTGAAACTTCCAGTTAACCCTTTATTATCCTTCTCGGCATCTGTTGCTGCTTCTGGGAATACTGGGCTTGCTGCTGTCAGAGTCTCTCCGTTGACTTCAATCTTGGTGACGGTTACACTTTCTGTATCCTTGCCGGTCTTACGGGCAAAGAAGAAGTGGAGCTTTGAAACGGCTCTTACCAATGGAACGCTTACTGGCTTGGCAGCTGCATCGGCTGCATTGTCTGCAATGTTGTTCTTTACATTGATGTTTGTAATGACACGCGAGATTGGTAAACCTGTAGCAGGAACTTCTGTAGCCTGAGGGCTGCCATCAGTATTGATACCGAAGTTTGAGTTAAAAGTTGCAGCATTCAATTCCTTGCGAGTCATTCTATTGCAATTGTTATCGTTCAGAACTCTAATGCTTTCTGCATTGAGCAGGATAAAAAGGTCGATATTATCCAAATCACCTGCTGCTTTGCGCAACAATTTCATACTTACCTGATGTGAACCGGTTTCGTTGAGGCCGGTTTCAGCCTTAAATCCTATTGGTGCTGCATTTTCATCTGTGTCGCTTTTGAAAGCCCAGACCCTGATACTGTATATTTTCTCCTCATCTGTTGGATTTGGGGAAGTTTCGTCTTGCCCGGGCGTTCCGCTGGTACCTGTTGTTGAACCAGCAGGGGCGTTGGCTCTGGCCTGAGCTGTAGGAGTTGATACATTCAGGTTGATGTAGGTATCACTCTTTCCAGCAGCTGTATCTGTGTAACCGTCCGACATACATGATGTGAACATCAGGGTAAGCAGCAAGGTGGGTGCCAATGCAGCTATTCCCTTCATCATGCTAGTCAGTTGATTCGCACAGATTTTTCTTTTTGCGAAATCGAACATAACTTGTTTCTCCTATCTTTTACTTATACTTTTTACTTATACTTATCTTCTGCCTTTAGCAGTCTTACTGTTTTATAGTTCTATATCTCTAAGATTGAGAACCCATCCGTTCACCTTGATCTTAGTGTCCATATAGAAATCGGTATCAGGACTAGGAACGTAGAACACGAGGGTGTAATGATCCTGTCGGTCGAGATATTCCTGTTCCGCCCATCCCTTTTCTATACGTTCTCCGCAGAGGGCAAGGAACCAAGGGAGAGAGTGGTTGAAAATGACCTTTCCCGAGCGCTTGTCGGTGATGACGATGCGCTTGTCGTCGTATTCCTTGCTGTCTGGGTTGCTGTTATTCACGTCGTTCTTTCTTTCAAACATTCTGGATGAAGAGAGATCGTAAACCAGCGCCTTCTTGATTTCCTCACCTTCCACCTCGGTGGCTCCGTCCTTGTTATCTACCAGTTCCTCGTTGTAAGGGATGTAGGTGATTGGCTTGTTCTGTAACGCTCCGTTTTCATCTACGAGCTTGTCGCCCTTGTAGTCGAGGAGGGCAGCCGAACCCTTGATTCTTACGTCGAAGTTTTCTGCTACGAATCCTGGCTGGTTGTTATCGAACGGGAGCATCACGATGCGGTAGGTCTTGGTACATTTCATCAGACTGAGTTCGCCGGTGGTGTCCTTGTTTCCCTTGAAGTCGAGTGAGGTCTGGGCAGTATAGAGAGCGGTGAACTTCTTGTTGTTGATGGAAGTTTCTCCGTTTTTCTTTCCCATTTCCTCCTTCAGGTCGGTGATGGTTGAAACGCCCGGTGTGAGTTGGGTGAAGCTGAACTCCATCTCGTCGTCACCGTCAGCACGGCTGTCTGTTGGTTTCTTGTCACGTGCCAGGCAGACGAAGGTGTATTTTCCTTCCTGCAAGTCAGTGATGTCCATGCGGTGACCTGTTTCGAATTTGTCAGCCGACTGTGTATATGTATCGAAGTATTTACCATTTTTATCGAAAACATAGACATTGAGGTTTCTGACTTCTTCAGAGAAAGCATCTGCGTTCTCAACATTATATGTATAATCGAATTTGAGCGACACCTTATGTGCCGGACAATTCGTCAGATCGTCTTTCATGCATGATGAAAGCGAGGCGAGCGTGATGGCTGAGAAACAAACCACTTTGCCAAGGTTGTTGATAATGAAATGTTTCATATCGTTTCTTTTTTAATTCTTTTACTTATACTGCTTATACATATATATAGTACCATCTGGCTTTTGGATATTTGCCTTTGGCATCTTTATTTTCTTCTTTGGGGGGTGCTTGAAGCACGATAGGGGTTCCCGCCATCTTTGGCGGCAAAAATCATCTTTTGTTTTTGTAATCTCCCGGAGGCGGGGTAGCCCCCGGGAGATTGAGAGTATTGTTGTTTCAAGAATTCTCTTGAGAGTGGGATGGTTTACATCCCGTATTCATCTTTTCTTTCCTATTGAAGTTCTGATTACTTCAACTCGATATCCTTTGTGTTGAGGATCCAAGGATTAACCTGAACCTGAACTGTCATGTAGTAGTTAGGGTTGTTGACGTCTGGTGTAGGACCATTAGGAATATCCTTACCAACCTCGCTAATCTTGGTTACGTTCAACTGATAGATGCTGTTACGCAATACAGAGTATGCTGTTTCTGGCTTGTAGGTATTGTCCTGGATAGGATAGTAATAGTACATAGAACCAGCACGGAAAACTTCAATCTTGTTATTGTTGCGGAAGTCGTTCAAACCATCTTCATCAGAGATGAGGTTGCCACTTGCGTCCTTGATGCTTGCAACTACATCTGCGGCTGTTATTGTACCAGACTCTGTGAATGGGTTAGAAACAAGACCCTTCTCTGCATCTGAGAAGATATCAGCAATTCTGGTATAGAGCTTCTTGTCATAGCGATAGAATGTACCATCTGCAAAGTCTGCATTTGCCTTAGCCTCTTCAGTCAAGTTAGCCTTGATCTGGAAGTAAAGAGCTGTAGCCTCTGATGCATCAGTTGTTGTATTCTCGAATACGTAGTTATGTGGTTCGTCGCCGAATTTATCAAGATTTGCAGGAGCCTTTGTATCACCGAAGGATGAGGTAGGCTGGAAGTACTTGGTTGTTTCAGTAGTTCCCCACTTAACACTCAATGTGCTGAAATCTTGTGACCACTTCTGTACAATGTATGAATTCTTATTCACGTTAGAGATAGCATACTTCTGATAGTCGATGCCAGCAATAGTTGCAGTAACATTCTCAGTATTCTGAGTCTTTCCTTCTGCTGTTGTGATGTTGGTAGCTTCTACTGTAGGCTTATCGATACGGGCAACAACACGATCCAGATAAACAGTTCCAGCCTGAACTGGATTTGATGATACGTTGTTATCTGCTGTAAACTCAACGGTACTATGGTCCTTATGTCTGCCTTTGTCGTTCTGGTTGAACATTACAATATGACCATTTTGACCATAATTAGCTCCGCCATTTTCTGACAAAGGGAAAGGTTCATCATCAGTTGCCAAAGGATTTGTGATGTCAATCTTGTTAGCCATGAAGTACACAGTGTATGTATCCTTATCTTTTGTGTCAACTGTGTTCACAGAAATCTTGATAGGCTTTGTCTTGTTTGGATTAGTTTCATCAAACATTGATGCATTGATAACCTTGCGGAATACGCATTCGCCGGTCTTGTTACTGTAGAGATACAATGTACCCTCAGTAATTGTAGACTCACCCTCAATACCAAGATCGGTTTTTGTACCTTCAGTTCTTGTACCCTGGTTAGAACCTGCGATGCTCAATGTCATATAGACACCGTCAGCCTGTGACTGAGCACCTGCACCACCCAAATCATCATTGCTGCTGCAGCTTGAGAAAGATAACGCTGCTGCTGATACCAAGCTCATTGCGAGCAAATTCATTTTCTTCATAATCTTTTACTTATTAAGTGTTATACAATAAATTATTTAGTCTCTTTTTATAGTCTTGTCTTGAGAATTCTTTTCTTACTCTGTAAACTTGTTGATTTTGTCGAGGTTTTCCTGAGCCTCCTTCAATCCGCCGTTAACCGCCTTCTGGAAGTAGAGCTTGGCAGAATCGTAATCCTCGTTGAGGGTTGCGAGGCAACCACGGGCATTATCTACTTCGGCACCGGTGCCAGCCTTCTTCAGGTACTTCTCTGCGCTTACCTTGTCGCCTCTGTCGATGGCTGCAAGAGCTGCATTCAGATTAGCAAGCTTATCTTCTGGGAACATCTTCACTGCCGTGTCGAATACATTGTTGTACTCTTCGCTTCCCTTCGGATAACTGTTTGCCACCATGTACATCTCCTGGAGAGAGAGCTTCTGCGGACGGGTATTGATTACTCTGCGAGCCTCTTCGAGGTTGAATGCCTTCACGTCGTACTCGATGGTGTAATCTGTGCGGCGCAAGCCTGGCCAAACCTTGTCAACGAGGAATCGGAATGCCTCACCTGTCTTGGCAGCGAGGGCCAGTTCCTTCTGGTCAGGAGTCATGTCGCTGTTGATGATCTTGAGAGCAGCTTCCTTCTGAGGGATGTTGTTGCTCTGGATGTAATCCAGTGTTCCCTTCCAGTCTTCGGCTGTGGCATCAAACTTGAACAACTCCTTCTTGGTTGGGTAAGCCTTCTGCAGGTAGTTGTAGAGTGCCTGTGTTCGGCGGTTTGCCAATCTTTCGTTGTTGGCGTAGCTGCCGTCAGGGGAAGCATAGCCATGGAGTGTGATCGAAGTGATGGTTACATCCGGATCGTCCTTCACGAGGTCGAGTGTCTTATGGATGGTAGCCAGCTCATTCTTGTTGTTGCCGAGGTTGGCGAGGATGTCTGCCTTGTTGACACGGAAGTTGAGTCTTGCCGAACCGTTCTCCTGTCTTACCTTCACTGCTTCTGCTTTTGGCTGCTGGTAAGCGTGGTAGAGCTGCTGTGGGGTAGCGAGTGCATCTCCGTGAGGGCTGAGGATATTTTCAGCGAGTAACTGCTGGTTGCAGCCGCAGGCATCATGTGCGATGGCAAACTTGGAATCCTTCATCCAGTCCTGGTAAGGAACCGTGTAAGCGTAGTGGAGAGTCTGTGGCTCCTTGTTCTCACGCTTTACCACGATGAGCGGATTCTGGGTAGCGGTCATCTTGGTGCGCTGGTAGTAGATGTATCTCTTGCTGCCCATCACCTCTACAGCCGGGAGCTTGAGTGTATCCTCGCCTTTATAGATGACTGGTGTATAGACCAGTCCCTTGTTGCCGGAGAGCTTCACCTGATCGAGGTTGATGTCCATATAGACCTTCACCTTGTTTCCCTTCTTTTTCACCTCCTTGTTGAGGATCTTCATATCCTTGGAAGCCTGTTCCTGTGCGATGGCGTTTGTAGTGACCAAGATGCTGAGTGCTGCGGCTCCAAGTGTCTTGCTTAAAATCTTATATGTATTCATAATCTTCAGTTTTTACTTATTAATATAATAATGTATCATGAATTAGAAGACATACACCAGATTGAGTGCCGCCTTGGTAGGACCTACGTAGTGATTGGTCTGGTCTTTCTCGAGTCTTTCTCCGCACTGTGGGCATTCATACTTATCTGCTCTGGAATAGATGTAACCCACTCCGAGTTCAGCTTCGAAGTTCCAATGCTTGGAGAGTGCCCAGGTATAGCCGTATGCCACGCCTGCACCTACGAACCATCCTTCGTATCTGTAATCTTTCAATTTGGAGAAGTCGGTACCGAGGAACTTGAAGTCAAGATCTACGTTACCTATGTTATGAGAACCTCCGAAGGCATGGAAGCCTATGAAGGAGCCCATCATCTTATTGCAGAACCAGTATCTAGCTTCTGGTTGAACAAGCCAGTGCTGCCACTTCTTGTTCTTGGAAAATGTCCAAGGGTTGTAGTTGCCGGATACATCCAAGGTCCATTTTGGGGAAAGACCGAATTCTAAGCCGAGGTTCATGGTGCTTGTAGCATCATAAAGGAGGTTCGTCTTCAAGGCCACCTTCTGAGCTACGGCTGGGCAGATAAAGCTGCCTACAGCCAGTAGCGCAATTAAAATCCTTCTGTTCATACTTAAAATCTTTTAATGATTTAAGAATGACAAATGGTCTCTCTAGAGAAACGCATCATCATCTTTTACTTATACTTATACTTTTTTTCTTTTTCTTTTTCCTTCCTTTCCTTTCAATAGGCTTGCTCCTAGACTTTATTAATTAAAGAATAGTTAGTCTATCATTTACTCTTCATCTACTCATCCTCTACTCATCATCATCTTTATCATCTACTCCTCAGTTCTTAGATGCCTGTTGGCAACTTTGGGGTTTGATTGTTAGTTCGGGCTTGAAACCGCGAACTTTGTTTTTACGGTTGCAAATATAGCGCTTTTTTTCGATTGCTGCCAAGAAAAATGCGCCTAAAAATGCTGATACCGAATAAAAACCGCATAAATGAAACACTGAAAAACCCTGAAAAATGCTTTTCCTCATTTGTTTTTTGCTTTCTTAGCTACTTTTTATCAGTTTTCTTAGAGTTTTTCGATTTTTAGTGGTAATTTTGCAACTGAGAAGAATAAGTTGGTAAACCATCAATGAATTCAGGACTCAGAGGTCCTGAAAGATATGCAAAGTGCCCCAAGCGGGCAAGACTTTGATTATAATAAATATAAACGACTGTTTAAATTATAAGTAAATTGAAAGCAAATAATGAAAGCTAAGAACAAACTTTGGGATTGGTGTTTGCGCTTGGAACATCATTTATGTCCTGATTACTGTGGAGTGGTGGATCGCCGAAGGGTGATCGCTTTCGTCCTTTTGACTCTGGTAGAGATGCTCATTATTCCCTACCACTTCCTTTTGTTTTACATGATGAAAGCATGGGGGGGGCATGTTCTGTAATGTAGTCCATACCCTTGCACTGGCGCTGCTGATGTATGTGGTGCTGAAGCGCAAGGTGGTATTCAAGACCGGCATCTCCCTGCTCTATATCCTCGTATTCGTGAAGCTGGCGATTGACAGTATGCTCTGTCTGCACTATCAGGGCGACCGGGACAACCTGAGCGTGATGAGCAATATCTTCATCATGTTTATACTTGCCATTACCGCCCAGAGCCAGCAGCTCAACCGAACCTCTTTCGGCTTTACCATCGCTCTTCTGCCAGTGGTAGCGGTAGCCATCTCGCATACGCAGATCTCCGTGCTGCTCTTCAGCATCAAGGCTGTTCTGGTAGGTTTCCTGATGATTCTGTATGTATGGCTCTATAACTGGGAACCTGTCATCATCAAGGAACTCAGACAGCCCAAGCAGATGAGAGAAGAAGAGAGGAAGGCACTGCACATGCTTGCCGACCTGAAGGATGAAGAGAAGGATATGGCGGTGAACCTGTTGAGCCGCCTGCGCCCGGAGCAGCAGCAGAATATCCTGGAACGTGCCGCAGAACTGTTGAAGACCAGCGAACTGAGCAAGAAGGCATGGGATCTGGTATGTGCCGACCTCACCAACAGTGAGCGAGTGATCTGCCAGATGGTACTGGAAGGCAAGATGCTGAAGGAAATCTGCATCGAACTGAACAAGAGTGAATCGAACATCACCAGCCAGCGTAGCCATATCCGCAAGAAACTGAATATGGACCGCAAGGACGACCTTCGACGTGAGCTGGAAAAGCGCTTCTATGAAGCCAGAAATTCACTGGATGCATAGTATAAACAATAGCATATAAGAATGCAGAAAGGGTGTGCTCGTGTGAGCACACCCTTTCTGCATTCTTATATTTTTCCAATCTTATTCTTCCATTCTGAGGAATGCCTTCGGCAGGTAATCGATGAGATCGCTGGCGATGAGGCTTTCCTTGCCCAGGTCCTTGATGGCGAGGTCGCCGGCAAGACCATGAAGGTACATACCGATGCGGGCAGCATCTGCCTGCTTGTAGCCACGAGCCAAAAGAGCGGTGATGATGCCTGTAAGCACATCGCCACTGCCCGCCGTAGCCATACCGCTGTTGCCCGTAGAGCAGAACTCCACCTTACCATCCGGATGACAGAGGGCAGAGAAATGTCCCTTCAGCAGGATGTAGCCGTGCAGACGGTCGGCAAGCTCGCATGCCTTGTAGAGGCGCTCGGTGCAGTTGCTGCTGGTGATGCCAGCCAGACGGTCAAGCTCCCTAGGATGTGGAGTGAAGATGAGGTTCTTAGGCAACTGCTGCATCCAGGCACGGTGACTGGCAAGGATGTTGAGTGCATCGGCATCCACCACTACCGGACAGGTGCATCTTCTGAGCTGGGCAATCAGGGCGATGGCTGTCGCCTCGCTGGTTCCCAGTCCCGGACCGATGCCCATGGCGTGGTAATCTTCCGTATCTACCGGTTCGCTGAAGATGGTTTCCTCCGTATCCATCTGCAGTACCGCCTCGGGCACGGAAATCTGCATGATTTCGTAGTTTCTCTTAGGCGTATGGGTAATCACCTTTCCCACACCCGTTCTGAGGCAGGCTCTGGTGGCAAGGACCGAAGCGCCCGACATGCCATAGCTGCCTGCGATGAGGAGCGCCGTGCCCATGCTGCCCTTGTGGGCGAAGTCGCCGCGAGGCTTCAGGAGCTGGCGGATGTCCTTCTCCTCAAGAATGCTGCAACGGCTCTCGGTGCGCTGGATGAACTCAGGAGAGAGTCGGATATCAAGCACCTTGATTCTGCCCAGGTACTGCTGGTTGTCTGCCATCATCATCGACAGCTTCTTCTGCTGCAGGGTGAGGGTGAGGTCGGCACGGATGATGTTGGCGCTGATGTTGTAGGAGTTGTCCTCGCTCATCAGGCCGGAAGGCAGGTCGATGCTCACGATCTTTGCCGCACTCTGGTTGATGTATTTCACCATGGCAGCGAATCCGCCCGCCAGCGGCTTGTTGAGTCCGCTGCCGAAGAGACCATCCACCACGAGCATTCCCGCCTCGAGCTGAGGAGGGTCGAAGTTGACGGTGACCTCGGTAAACTGCTTGACGCGCTTACCCTCGATGAGTCGTTTCTTGTTGGTGGCACAGTCGGCAGAAAGCTTGTTGTGCACATTGAACAGGAATACACTCACCCCATAGCCGTCTTCGCTGAGAAGGCGTGCCACGGCAAGTGCATCACCACCATTGTTTCCCGGACCGGCGAAGACCACGACCGGCGTTCTGTTAGACCATTCCTGCTCGATGGCACGGGTGAGCGCCTTTGCCGCCCTTTCCATCAGGTTGAGCGATGTGATTGGCTCATGCTCAATGGTGTATTTATCCAGCTCATGTATCTGAGCACTAGTGAATCTGTCTCTTATACACATCTCCGAGCCCACGAGACTAGGCATGATCTCGT
>ERZ1027239.551-NODE-551-length-13869-cov-8.850297_pt1 | contig 13869 bp, 10 predicted proteins | sample MGYA00519476_ERZ1027239 | MGnify/ENA primary metagenome ERZ1027239 (study PRJEB26926, sample SAMN06164636) | human gut metagenome | biome: ENVO:00009003; feature: ENVO:2100002; material: ENVO:00002003 | host: Homo sapiens | place: USA | collected 2012 ... | reverse complement strand
AAGTTGTACTGGATGATATCCAGCAAGCCATTGAGCTGCTTCCTCATATCGGTGTAGCCGCATCGGATATAGATTTTCTCCACATGGGAAAGATCTCCTAACATGACTGCACGGCTTTCAGAATGTTTTCCAGCATCTGGGCAGATGTGCCTTCATAAAGTTCCACTGTTATGGATCCGATATGAAGTATGGCTGCAGGAGTGGAACGGGAAATGTTTCTGTCCGGAAGTGAAAGCTCCGCAAACTAAGCCGGGGATTCCGTTAAAGCAGTTGACTGTTGGTCTGTACACATGTGGATGCCGTTTTTCTTGCGGGGCAGTTCTTCCAGGGCAAGCTTTCGAATTTTGGAAAGCCAGTAATAATAACTTTTCAAAGAGATATCGTGTTGTTCACACCAGATCTGATTTGTCAGTCCGGAGGCCCTGCATTGCCGTATTACATCCAGCCAGTATTGAAGTTTCACCTGTTTGTCTGGAGTCAAAGAAGAAAGATCCATAAGCCTGCTCCTTAGATTAGATTTAGAGTTTTTAGAGTCAACTCCCAAAACTCTAATCAATAGTTTACATGCAACAGCCAGAAATTTCGATACACCCTCTTATTGGACGCTTACCAACAATAAACGCTTGCAAAGGAATCTTGGAATTTTAACGCCAATGGAAAAACACGAAAATTACTTGCAAGCTGCATAAAAACTGCCAGCAGATAAATTTCTACTGGCAGGAAAAATTTATATTTTTTCAATTGTCTACTTGACGGGGAGCGGTTCATTTCCCGACAGCCCCTTGCAAGTTAAGCTTTGTTATTATTTTTTGATGAAGGCTTTTTCATTTGCTGATGCTGGAAGGTTTGGAGTTGTTCCCTTTGGAACCAGACGAACCTCAATTGCCTCGAGACGTTTTGCGTATCCTTCTGTTCCTGAAGATTCTCCATTCTTAGCCCATGCAAGCCATCCATAATCCTGAACATGAACTCTGTAGTATACATCATAGTTCTCTGCTACATCACCAGACAGTTTGATCTGAATTGCTTCCAGACGTTTACACTGTCCTTCTGTTCCGGATAATGATCCGTTAGATGCCCATTTCTTCTCCCATCCAATATCCTGAACGTGAGATCTGTACTGGATTGAGCTGTTCACTGAAGACGGGAGTTTCATACGGATAGATTCCATACGTTTGCACTCGCCTTCTGTACCTGCCATAGCACCGTCATATACATATGCCTGTGTACCATAGTCCTGTACATGTGTCTGGTATCCGACCAGTCTTGCTTTCATAGCTTCTTTGATAGTACCAATAAGTTCTGGTGCTTTGTCCCCTTTGGTAACCAGCTGAATCCTGATTGCTTCAAGACGGTATCCGTAACCAGCTGTTCCTGCTTCTTCGCCATTCTTAGCCCATCCGAGCCATCCGAAGTTCTCGGCATGTACGCTGTAGTATACGTCATAATTCTTTTCAACTTCACCAGTCAGTTTGATCTGGATTGCTTCCAGACGTTTACACTGTCCTTCTGTACCGGATTTTGCTCCGTCTTTACTCCAGTTCTTTTCCCAACCGATGTCCTGAATATGTGTACGATATTCGATAGATCCAGAAACACCATCTGGTAACTTGATCCGGATTGCTTCCAGACGTTTACACTGTCCTTCTGTACCAGACGTTTGTCCGTCTTTCTTCCAGTCTTCTTCCCAGTCATAATCCTGACGGTGAACTTTGTAAGATACGGACATTTTTGTACTCTTTGTAGCTGTAGCTGTAAATTCCTTACCAGTTTCATCTGTGTATTTAGCAGTTGCTGTGTAGATGATCTGACTGTTCTTGTCTTCTTTAACAACATCTGCAGTTTCGTCATGAGAATCTTTACAACGGCTGCATACGAATGTTGCAACAGCTGTATATCCTTTTTCTTTATCAGCTGTCCATTTCCATCCGTCTTTTTCTGAGACTTTGTAGTCATGACCGAGAGCTGCTACTTCTTCTGTCTTAGTATCTTTGTAATCTTTGCCTTCAAATGTAACTGTAGCTGTGTAAGTAATCTTACCTGCCTCTGTACATGTTGCGCCATCAGATTTCTCAGTTACTTTTGCATCAACTGTTTCTACATGTTTCTCATCATTTGCACATGTAAATGTTGCTGTTGCTGTGTAAGTGTTGTTCTCACCCTTTGTCCAGTTCCATGTTGGTTCACCATACTTATGGCCAAGTGCCGGTAAATCAACTTCTTTTGGATCTGCTGTTAATGTACCGATTTCCTTACCATCAGCATCTGTAACTGTCGCTGTTGCTGTATAAACATCTTTACCAGCTTCTGTACATGTTGCTGCTTTGGAATTCTCTGTATCCTTAACAACATTAACTTTAATCTGGTCTTCTGTTGGTTCATTATCACAAACGGAGCATTTAACACCTGTTACAGATGCTGTGCAATTAGTTACATTGCCATTGTCATCTTTAACTTCGTTCCATGTCCATGCACCTGTGTATGCATGCTTTCCAGCTTCCTTTGCCTCAGTAGTTGTTACAACATACTTCACACCATCAGCTGTCTTATCTGCTGCTTTGTAGTACATAGTCACGCCCTGTTCACATGTACCTGTATGGCCAGCAAGTTTAGCCGTTGCAGTTACTTTTTCTGCAAGAGTTTTCTCAATAGAATCTCTGTTAGCTTTGTTTGTTACATTTTCATCTGATTCAAGGAGACAATCCAGTTTATTGATCTGATTTGCACAAGTTTCACATTTCAGATTCTGGAATGTAACGCTTGTGTGATCATCGCTCCATTCAGCATCTGTTGCTGCATAAGCATGTCCTTCTGCTGCGTTCTTCTGAGCTTCATCCCAGATAGCTTTTCTTTTCTCGTATGTAGAATTAGCCTGTTCATATTTGGACTTAACAGGTTCTGTAATACAAGCACCGCACTCTGGGCAAACATAGTTGTCCGCTTCGTTCCAGTTACCGCTATCAGTCTTTGTATAGTATGTTTCATGGAACTTGATGTAATGATGTTCGTGTGCTGTATTCTCTGCTTCTACACGTGTGCCCTCTTTGATCAGACCACAGTCAGAACAACGTTCTTCTGTAAATGCATTACGTCCGCAGTATGCAGGTTCAGAAACTGTTTCATAATTATGAGAAGTACCTGTCAGTGTCTTCATATCAACTGTATCAACGAAGTTAGCTGACCACATGAACTCGTCATTATCATTGCTCTGACTGCCCATGAACTGCTGATACTTCTTGTAGTTTGTATAAGTCGGATTGTAATCTGTCTCTTCGAATTCATAACCGTAGCTGGAATGGTCAAGCAGTTTGCTCTTACCTGAAATGAACGCGAAGTTTGTACCGATTGAAACAACCAGTTCGTCACCCTTCACAGTCAGACCTGCGATTGGATGATTTGTGACAGTGAAATCTGCACTCTTTTCATCTGTTGTTGTAAATGCCATACCGCCAAATAACTTGGTTGTATCACGTTTTGCAGATACTGTGTTATATTCCTTCACAACGGCTACTGCACCGTCTGCAGGATTGTAGGAAACGATATCGTTGGATACGTTGAAGTAAATCTTACCATCTGTATACAGTGCTGCTGTCAGACCGATGGATGGGTAAATGCTCTGTTCATCCACGAACTGTGCATACAGTTTTGTCAGGAGGTCGTTCTTCACCATCTTACCGTCTTTGAGAACGCTTACAAATGTATCGTTGTTTTCCTTGTCTGTGAAATTAATCAGTGTCTCATAATCGCTGTCGCCATCGCCTGTATCCTTATTTGTCAGTTTATGACGAACAATCTTGTACTCTGCAGCCTTCTGGCTCTGATTCATGCTTGTACTGTTTACTCTGTCAAACAGGTCTGTCGAATCATACATATAGTAAGCATAACCATCTGCATAGTAAACATTACTTGCTGCACGAGCCATCCATGCTTTTTCATATGTTGTATCTGTTGCTTCATTCTGATAAAGTGATCTTAAAACGCTAAAGTTATCCTGATACAATTTTCTTGCATCTGTATCGCTGAACAGGAAGAAGACATGGTTCATATCACCATCTGTCTCGACACGGTCACGACTCATAACTTCTGTGTAGACATCTGTATAACAAGGGTCTACATAGTACCACTGACCATCCACCTTGACTGCATTCCAGTAATGGTCGGAACCGAAGTCTTCCTGTTCTTCGCCATACATTGTAACGTTGGACTGGAAGGAAATTCTTACAAGGTCAACTGTGTAGCCTGCATTGATATCCAGTGTCTTACCATCTGAACCATAGTACAGTTCTTTGGCTGTCTTCCAGTTATCACATACTTCTGAAGTTGTACCATCATCTGCTGTAACAGTTTTCTTGCTGTCATAACCTTTACTTGGATCTTTAAGATAAATATCTTTATCCAGGCACTGCACAAGATATGAAAAAGCTCTGGAGTAACCCAGACATACAGATGTACCCATACCGAATGCACCAAACTGAGTACCTTCCCAATAGTTGATGACACCAGTTGTCATACCGGTTGCAGCCTGCTTCGCAGCGCTATCTAACTGCTGCTGAGTAAGCTGCTCAACAGTCATCGTAACGCCTTCAGAAACCTCAACGCCTTTTTCTTCAGCATTTTTGATAAATTTATCTGCTTCCTGCTTCAATGGTTCTGCTGCGTCTGGAAGGTTTTTTTTCACAAATGCTTCCGGATCCTTCTCGATAGCTTCTTTATTAGCTTCTACATATGCATTCGCATCTTCCTCAGACTGTCCAGCCTTCACCAAAGTCTGAGCAATAGCGTTTTTATAAAATTTTACAAGCAAATCCTGCTTAATGCCTGCATAAATCTGATCATGGAAATTCTGTTTGATCTGTGGTTCGTAAACCTTATAGATCTCATCGTAAACTTCATCCTCATGCTTCTGCTTCTGAGGATTCTTTGCAATCATCGGCTTGTCATCATCTGATTTCTTACCAGAGTTCATTATGTAGGACATATCAAATGTATTGTTATGGGCCAACCAGTCATTCAGAACAAGCAGCTTCTGTGCCTTTGTCTGTGCACCTGATGCTGTAACTGCAGCAAGAGCTTCATCTCTTGCATTTGTTACATCTGGACCATAATACTTAATACCTAACTTATCACCATATGTGAAAGTAAAGATCATACCTGTCAGGTCATCGTAGCTCACCTTGCCATCTCTGATATCCTGAACAGATTTGCCGTCTAAGGCAAGCATCTGACCAAGGATACCAAGACCATCTGTATCATCGTTGAAATCCAGAAAGAATGGATTCTGAACACCGAGTACATTAGCATTGGCTGACCACTGATTCAGATACTGCTGATACATACCAACAACTGTATTAATCTGGTCTTCTGTCAGCTTCTTGGTTTCAGCCTGTTCATCTGCTTCATACAGGTCTGCTGTGCTGATATTAGATTCATTGGATTCTGTGCCGGCTTCTCCGCCAACCATTTCGAGATCCCCCAATGCTTCACGCAGGCTCTGGATTGCCGGATCGCTTTCATCAATCTTTATATCTTTTGTAAGTGCTTCTGCTACAGCTGCATTGGCACCCTCGAACTGGATGACTGGTGTCTGTATTGTAATACCTGAAATAGTTACTTTATTTTCATCAGTATCTGTCTGGGCCACAGCATCATTATCTGTGTTTGAAGAATCAGTAGTTGCTTCTGTTGCATCATCTTCTGTCACAGAATCTTCTGTTGCTGGATCTTCTGCCTCATTTGTATTGGTGTTATCCTGCACGGCTTCTGTAGGATTTTCCTGCACTGCTGGTGTTTCTTCAGGTGCAGTCTCTGCAAGAACTGTTGAAGGCACTACACTGAATACCATCATAGCAGAGAGGAATAAACTCAAAAGCATTTTACTTCTCTTTTTCATAATGTCTACACTTCCTTTCGTGTTTGTATTAGATAATTCATATTATGTTTTTTGTTTGCCCCCACCTCATTTCCATTGTATTTTATTTATACTCCACCCTCTATTATATGCTACTGTAATTCGTATTTTGCATATATTTTTGCATATAATATAGTAATTAGGTATTTACTTTAATATATCACTGCTAACTGTTTTGTTCAAGACATACTGACGTTTTTTAGCACAAAAACACATCGAAAAGTCTGGTTTTCAGGTTTCTGGCATGTATAAACGTAATAAAGAAATTCCCCCGTATCTTATGATTTGTTAAAATACGGGGAATCATCAGGTTTTTTCTTACTTATTTATATAGAATTTACATATTGATGCGACAGAGGAGTCTTTTTTAGTTCAGTTCCTCAAGAATTGCTGCTGTGAGTTCTTTTCTGTTTGTCTTGAAGTGGAAATACGGTCTTTCCTTGATTACGCGGATGTCTACCGGATATTCATATTCTTCAAGTGCATCTGCAAGACCTGCTTTTACTTCATCCAGACTCTTTGTTTCATCAAGGATTACAAAGAAATATGGAAGGAAATATCCTTCATGATCCTGATCTGGTACAAAGCAGAAGAATCCATCTTCTACACCAGCTACACGTACTGCTTTTGTCTCCATTCTCATCATGTAAAGTTCTCCGCCACCGAAACGCTTTGTTGTTCCACGTCCAAGAATGTATACAATTCCGTGTTCATTGATGTAAGCTTTATCTCCCGTATGTAACCAGCAGTTCCCATCTGGATGATTGATCAGTGTTCTTTCAGTAAGTTCATCACCTCTCCATCCCGCATAGTGGAGCATCATAGCAGGACCCGTCATACATAATTCTCCGATTTCTCCATAATTCAGTTCTTCCAGATCCTCTGAGAATACTGCCATAGTTGTTGCCGGCATTGGCATTCCAACGCATCCGTCTACCAGCGGGAACATCGGATTTGGAAGTGTAAAGTTTGAACATCCTTCACTCTGACCATATCCGGCACTTAAAGTTGCTTTAACATTATGCTTATGGAAGAATGCTTCTACTTCTTGTGTTTTCCTTTCGTTCATTGCTTCAGCTCCGGTTCCGATACTTCTTAGATGAGACATATCGTAATCTTCCGGAATTCTGTCACTCTTCATAAGCATTTCACAGAACATTGGAATCAGTGCCCAGAAGTTTGGCTTCTGCTCCATAAATGCGATATCAATATCTTCCAGCGGACAGAATGGATCAAGTACCATAATCAGTCCTGCTGACAATGGGAAGATTGCCATTGATACAGTTACTGCAATCAGTGCAGGTGGTAAGATTGGCAGCCACCATTTTTCCGGTACATCTGACGGCGGAATAAAGATGGACATCTGGAATGCAGTTGCTACTATATTAGAAGAAGAATGAATAACTAATTTAGAGATTCCTGTGGATCCGCTTGTATATGCGCCAAATACTGGTCTGTTCACATCTTCTTGTGCCATATAGTCTTCTGTATAATCTTTCCCAAGTGCCAGGAACTCGTCCCATGTAAGATCTCCTTCTGTTGTCTCTATCGCACCGGTATATCTGGATGCAATTTCTTTTTCAACATAGTCCGGGACAGATTTTCTATCTGCATAATCATATGGAGAAACCTTAATTACACGCTTCATTGGTGTCGTTGCACGGAACAGATCTTCATCTGACTTTGATGTATAATCCATGACAAATGCTGTCTCTGATTTTGATTTTCTGATTGCAAAACATAATTCTTCTGGAATGTCATCTCTGCAGATAATTGCAGCTCCGATTCTTTCTGCTGCGATCAGAAGGATAAAATGTGCCGGAACACTTTGCAGAAATACAGGAATTCTGTTTCCTTCACCAAATCCAAGTATCTTTAAAGATTTTGCTGCTTTATCAACTTCTCCCCAGAATTCTTTCCATGTAATTTTGTTTCCGTAATATTCAAATGCAATTTTATTTTCGTCTGGATTTTTTGCTCTTAAAAACGTTTCAACAGTTATTGTTGGCACTTCAACGTTGCGCAGTGCTTCTGGATAAAACTGTAACCATGGTTTATCAACGCTCGCTTTTCCAGTTAATGTTGCTCCTGTATTTTCCATAATTATTTACTTCCTTTTCCGATTATTTATTTGTTTTATAATGACGATTCGTATTCTATCATGGATATTTTTCCTTTTCAATAGAAGTGGTGAATTTGGCATATTGAATCAAACAAATCAACTAATTCATTTTTTTCAGGATTTCATTCAATAGGAAATTTTTTGTATAAATGTTCTTGTTTTCTTATTTTGTATGCAGTACACTAAAATTATAATAGAAGAGAGGGGCTTTTGATTATTATGAAAGAAAAAACAGATTCAGTGTTCTGTTAGAGCATCTGACATCTATGGCCAATTTAAAAAATTATGTACTTGCCAAAGCTGTGCAGTATGATGAATCTTATATAAGCAAATGGATTAGTGGAAAATCACTTCCAACAGAAAAAAATCACGAAATTATTTTGCAGAATATCAGCCAGTGTATTGTTGAGGCTCTGACTGATGATAACCGGGACACTTTTTTAGAAGAATATCAAATTTCTGACGTTTCGAATCTTCAGAAAGCGATTTACGATCATCTCGAATCTGAATATACATATGTAAAAGAACTTCAGGTAACAACTGGTTCTAAAGTGGCTACTAAAATTTCATATTATCCGGAACTTACACTGGATCAGTTTATCTTTAAAATGAAACATCCATCACTCCGTAAAGTACAGTCGCTAAATATTTATGCTATGGTAGATATTCTGAATGTAGACACGAATTATCAGCTTTTAATTGCTGAATTTAACAGCATGCACAATGACAGAGGACTTGTGCTTCCAGGAGTTCATTTTTCTTTAATGATTGATTTGGAATCGTCTTCAGATAATCCGGTTTATACGGCTGGTTTCCTGATGAATTTGCTTTCAAATCTTTCGAATATTGATTTTAATCTTTATTGCGGAACACAGGCACAGAAAAAAATGGTTTTTGCGATTAAAGATATTTATTCGCTTTCAGGTATGTTAGTTGATCAGAACCATTGTCTTGCTGTTACAAAAATTGAAGATTCGTCTCTTTCAACGGAACTTTATTACAAATTAAAATTACTTTGCAGCAAAGAAACATTGCTTATTCGACGGACATCTATTCCTGAAATGATTCGTACTTACGAATATGAGCATTCACTGTTTGCCCGGAATTCTTCTTGTCTGCTTGGACATTTTACAGAACATTTTCTTCCAACTGATTTACATAATGAGCTGCTTGATAAGTATGGCTCTTTTATAGGAAAGACATACAGACCTGTACTTCAAAAAATGCATTCTCTGGTATCGCAGATACTTGCTGTTACACCGATAAGAGCACTGATTTATGCTTCTGCATTTACAGATTTTACAGTTACTGGCGAATTGGATTTCTATGGTTATCGAATTCAGCTTTCGCCGGAACAGCGTCTTCATTTTTTTAAGCATATGAAACATCTGCATGAAATTTCAAATGCGCTTCAGATTAAGATTTTGCCGAATGGTTTGCTGTCTGATTACCAGCATATCCCAAGACCGACACTGTTTTTTGCAGATGAGTTTTCTTATTTGCGTTTTAGGAGAAATACACCGTATTACAATATCTGTATTCCGAACAAAATTAGTTTGAATCGAATTTTTTCGGCCTTTTACGATACCGTTTGGGAGTTTGAATCCTGTATTGCACCGGATGCATATCTTACTCATGCAATCCATTCTGTAGAAATTTTGCAATCAGATGCTTCAGGTGATGTGCACAATTAAGAGAAGTCAAGTGGGCTGTTGCAAAATAGATGAGTAATCATCTATGGAGCAATAGCTCCATTTTTATGTCCAAAAGCAGAAAACGGACTCCGAAGAGCCCGCAATCCATGGTATAATTAAGTATGACCAAATACATAAAATACCATAAAAATTATACCGAATTCGGCGAGCCTTATCAACTGGTTTTGCCATTAAATTTGGAAGGTCTGGTTCCTGATGATGATTCTGTCCGACTGCTGAGCCACGAATTGGAGGATTTAGATTACAGTTTACTGTATCAGGCGTACTCTACCAAAGGCAGAAATCCGGCAGTGGACCCAAAGACCATGTTCAAGATCCTGACCTATGCTTATTCCCAAAATATTTATTCTTGCAGAAAGATTGAAACCGCTTGTAAACGTGATATTAACTTTATGTAGCTGCTTGCTGGTCAGAAAGCACCGGATCACAGCACGATTGCAAGGTTCCGTACTGGATTTTTGGCAGACACCTGCGAAGCCCTGTTTTATCAGATGGTACGTCGCTTGGAACGAATGGGAAGAAAATATGTTTCTGAAAATACAGGAGGCGGTCACCCTACTGAACCAAGAGTACCTACAGGCTGTCCGTATAAAGAACGATGTTCCCGTGCTAAAGGGAATAAACGTCTGTACATCTCCAAAAGTTTCTTAGAGAAGCGTCAGGAATCCTATGAAAATATCCTGAGTGAAAAGGGGATCTTATACCGGATGAATCGCTCGAACGGATTCACCTTTTTCAGATTTTTGATCAGTTCTTTGATCTCTACGCGCTTGGAGCGGTTTTCTTCATTGTTACAGGTTGTACACGTATCTGTGAATTTGCAGGCACACTGGATAAAATGCAGACCATTGTAATCTCTCCACGCCTTGATATCGTCCTCACGCACCAAATACAGCGGGCGGATCAGCTCCATGCCCTCAAAGTGGATGCTGTGAAGCTTTGGCATCATCGTCTGTACCTGCGCACCGTAGAGCATTCCCATCAGGATCGTCTCGATGACATCGTCATAGTGATGGCCGAGCGCAATTTTGTTGCAGCCAAGCTGCTGTGCAAAATGGTACAGATGGCCGCGGCGCATTCTCGCACAGAGATAGCACGGCGAATTTTCCACATGGTAAACGGAGTCAAAAATATCGGTCTCAAAAATAGTAATCGGAATATGAAGACTCTTTGCGTTGTCCTCGATGACTTTGCGGTTCTCCGGGCTGTATCCCGGGTCCATGACAACAAATTTCACTTCAAAATCAAATTTGTTGTGGAGCTTTAACTCCTAGAAGCATTTCGCCATCAGCATCGAATCTTTTCCGCCGGAAATGCAGACTGCGATTTTGTCCCCCGGTTTTACCAGCTCATATGTGTTGATCGCCTTTGTAAATTTGGACCAGATCGACTTTTTGAACTTCTTGCGTAGGCTCTGCTCCACGGCTGCAGCAGATGATCGTCTTTTTCGTCCGATCAATCGCATCGCTGGTCTCAATTTCTTCTGTCTTCATCGCAAGCGCCCCCGGAATGGCTCCGTGGGAAATCTCTACTGCGTCGCGGATATCCACGATCTGATAGCTCGACGGATCGAGTTCTTTTAATTCTTTTATTGAAATACTGGTACTCATGTAAATTTTCCTTTTCTTTCTTCTTTTGATTTACTTTTTGCGGATGTCTGCCATCGTATTCAACAACAGTTCCCGTTTCCAGAACACCAGGCCTGCACTTGCGAACAGAATCGCATACCGCAGGATCCTGTATGGGAACAGCAGATTGCAGATTACGCTTACTCCAATCAGAAATGCGGAACATGCCAGCAGAAATCCGGCATCCATCAGGTTTTCCTCAATGCCTTCTGCCACCAGAATCCGTTTGCTCACCACATAGTGTCCAACCGAATACAGAATATAGCATGCCAGCGTCGTGTAACCGGCTGCAACATAACCGAAAATACGGATAAAAATAAAGTTCAGCACTACGTTGGCTACCGCTGCCGCCCGTGCCTGAATCGAAAGAGAGCGGTATTTTGAAGTAATGTTCATGAAAGAACTCCCTGCTTTCAAATTATTTGCGAGTTTTTGACGATTCAGAGCCATGCGAAATGGAAGAAAAATTGCGAATCATGGTTACATGAATGAGCTATTTTTGTGGAATTTCATATAGCGAGAAGCAACATCGAGATGCAGCGTAAGCGGAATCAAGATGGGGTTCTGAATCGTTATGTGTATTTTATGATACCAGCTCTTACATAAAGGTTAGTTTTTATCTGTCTGCGGAGTTTTCTTACATTCCAGTTGCATTTCATACACTCTGTTTCGTAAAAAAATCGTTCAAACGCATCATTTAATACCATAATTTCTCGAATATGTGAAAAAGACAAGTTATTAACTAAAACATCTGGATCTGTTACAAATTCGTTCGACACTGTCGAACTTTTTCCAAAATCTGGTAATTTAAATTCGCTCGACACTGTCGAACCAATTTGAGGATATACTTTATAAAACTGTCTACAAGCCTTAAAAAGCGTATAATTCATTCCTTTTTGATCAATTTGCTTTTCCAGATTTTTCAAAAGATGAGAACCATATTCTGCTCTGTCGCTGCCATCTTGTTCGTATTCAACTATATAATAACCAATCGCCCAATTGCGCAATGTCATGAGCTGATTTACAGCTGATTTACAGCACTTTTTGCTGCTGAACTTGCTTTATCATTTATTTGCTTAATACTATCTGCAAGCAGTTCAAATTCCATTGCATTACCTCCAATACATTGTCCTAAGACTGTTATAAATTCGCATAGACACAGTATACCACAGCTCCTGTGTCTATGCGATTTCTTTGGCCAACTTGACCAAAAGTTCTCTCATATGTTGACAGCAGGCACCCGTAGCCGTGCTTTTCAGCACGAAGAAAGGCCCTGACTCTCCAAAATCATTATCTGGAAAATCAGAGCCTTCCGGCTTGGAAATAGCCTAGCACGGCTACCCCTACAGTAAACATATGCAATTACTCAAAATACTAATAATTATGGTAAAATACTAAAAAGGCTCACCAGAACACACACAATATTCTCTAGTGAACCTTTTTATTCAATAAGCTCAAATCTAGTTTAGTGCACGCACCGCCCTAGTAAAAACCTCTAACGATTTTTGTTCTATGAAAGGTATTCTACTCTTTCCCAACACTCTTGTCAACCATCTACTGCAAAAAATTTGTATGCTTAGGATTTTTATTCTTTTTTATTCTTCCATCCTCATCACAAAATAGATGACAAATTTCTTCCATTTTTCTATTTCTGGCTTTTTTTGTTGCCGATACCTTCATAACATCGTTATACACAAAAAGTAATGTTACAAAGTCATGAATAACCGGATTTTTCATCATAGCATCCCTGTTATCCAACTCCCGAAATTCAGGTATCTTTCCGAGTATATTTGCCAGCTTTTTTGTTTTACTGAACTTTTTAAGACTATTAGGTTTCCTTAGCGTACTTAGAATACAATTATTATGTGCTGCCGCATTTCTTATAAACTTGATAGATTTTAAATAATCAGAATAGTTGAATGATGGATACATTTGGTAATACAATTCGTACAATTCCATAAAATTTCCAAAAGAGAACAATTCAACAATATTCCATACAGCTAATTTCTTCGGCTCTTTATACTCATCCAAATGCTTCTCTGCCAAATCCGAACAAAATGAGTATTTATCTGCTTTACTCTGAATATCCGCCTCTGCATTTGGATGGTACTGCAGAAATAGCCTTACTATATTATACCCGTCTTCTTTCGGATTATCACTCAAATCATTCATTAATCGTACTTTTAAGTAATGTTCTACATCTATTAAACTATTATACGCCTACCATCGACACAATACAACAACTGATTGTACCTTGTTTTCTACGTCTCCGTTTTATATATAAACTATGCATTTATGACCAAAGTGATAATGTCAATTCGAAATCACTATTTTCAAGCCAAGCAACTTACTGTTTGCCAAACTTTTTCTATTACTTTTTTCACCATCACATTTACAATTCGTGAATTACTCACCTTTATGAGGTTCTTCATTATTATCCCTTGTAATTTTTGAACTTCCACTGTCATCCTTTGCTCTATAAAAATATTCCTGTCC
>ERZ1027239.540-NODE-540-length-14067-cov-14.479161_pt1 | contig 14067 bp, 10 predicted proteins | sample MGYA00519476_ERZ1027239 | MGnify/ENA primary metagenome ERZ1027239 (study PRJEB26926, sample SAMN06164636) | human gut metagenome | biome: ENVO:00009003; feature: ENVO:2100002; material: ENVO:00002003 | host: Homo sapiens | place: USA | collected 2012 ... | reverse complement strand
TCCATTAATTTTTTCGTTAATGTTCATTCTCGTTAGGCCGATAAATTGCAGTTTATAAACGCGATGTGTTATAGAGTCCTTTAAATTAGCGCAAAGCGCGTAATGCAATTTTTGTTTTTGCATTACGCGCTTTGTGCTTAAAAAAAATCTTAGTGTATTCGTGTTACTTCACCACCATCTTGCGAGTCAAGTTGTTAGCAGTAGTGCTGACTTGGAAGAGGTAAACGCCAGGAGCCATGCCTTGCAAGCTGATAACCTGTTCGTCACCATGGCGAGGAGCGGTGATGTGGCGTGACTCAACTACCTGACCATTCATTGAAACGATACGAAGGTCAGCATACGACTCGTCGTTGTTGAAGAGCACCTTCCAACTGTCATCATCCTTTTGCATGGTGATAGGACTTGTCGTGTTGTAAGTCTCGTTAATGGCGGTACGCATCAAAATAGCCTCTTTCAGACCATTGTAAGCGTCAATTTTGCCATATCCCCAAGAGTTGTTCCACTCCGTGTTGCGACCTGTATAGCTGTCATGACGAGCCGTCTTCTTAATAATAGCCTTTACGTCAGCGGGCGTTAAATCGGGGTTAGCTTGCAACCAAAGGGCTACGATACCCGTTACTACAGGACAAGCCATTGACGTACCATTCATCACACCATAGTAGAAGCTATTGCCGTTAGACTCAATCTCTTGTACGCGTGAGGAAGCCATGCTTGTGAATTCTTTCGACTTCTTAGAGAAAGCAGAGGTTATGCAACCGCCAGGAGCAGCTACAGTGGGCTTGTTAGGATCAATAGCACTGAGTGAAGGACCTTTGCTTGAGAACTTGCTTAAACCACCTGTTTCGCCAATGCTTGAAGCGTATGAATACGAACCACCATCTATGGAAGTAAAGTTTGTAGCAGCATTGTATGAGGCTACGGCAATAGAATTTGGCACTGAAGCACCTGCTTCGCCTACGATGTAGTTGTCGTTACCTTGAATAGAAGTAATGGTAGTACGAGTGCCGTCATCATTGGTGATTGACTTTGAGATACGCTCAAAGGTGCAAAGATAGCTGTCAGTGTCAGACCATGCGTGTACGGTCTTACCAGCCTTACCTGTGATTTCCCAACAAAGTATGGCACCGCTTACTGACGTTTTACCCGTTACTTGCTTGGCTAAATCATTGATTTGAATACCTAAGGTGCAGAACTGACGATTGTTGTAGGCATCAATGCCTTTCTCGTACATATAATTTGAGCCTAACTGTTGGTCAGTTGGATAATATACCTTATTATTATAAATGATGACAGGCTTAATGCTTAGGCTTTCCTTACCGTTAGTGTCAGTACCCCAAACTTGTGTCAGGGCAATGCCGTCTTGATTATTGACATCAGGCTTTAGGTAGAAGTAAGCCTTTTCGTCGTCAGCAGTGAAAGTGTAACTTGCGTGAATGCGGTTTCCTCCACTGTTGCCCATTGCACCTACGGCAATGGCTCCTTTGCCTAATAACTTGTCAATGGTCTGGTCGAAAGCTGATGTACCATCGTGTGGACCTAAGTTGGTACCGAAACTCATGTTGACAACAAAAGGCTTACCCTCGTTTGCAGCATACTTCTGAATAGCTGCGAACTGTACGGGTACTACTGCATTGTCGAAATTTGACATCATGGGCAGAAGTTCTGCACCAGTGGCAATGCCGTAATAGTCAGAACCTTCTATCTTATTGCCCATGGCAATGTTGGCTACGTGGGTAGCATGTCCGACTTGGTCGTTAGGATCAGACGTAGGAGCTGAGGTGCGCAAGCCGCCACTTGATTGGCTACTACCCCAACGTTTGCTGCGACCTGTAAATGCAATGTGCTTAAACTCAAAGCCTTGATCTATTACGCCAATGATAACGCCTGTGCCGTCGTATGGAGTGTCAAGTCCTGTGCCAGCTTGCACCTTGGCGACTCCTGTCTCGGTACGCACGTGGTTCATCAAGGGGCGTGCTTGGCGTGATTGGTTGATATAGAGTACACCTTCTTCTGCAGCCAAGGTGGGGATAAAGTGAGCAGGAATGTTGGCCATTATAAATTGGTCGCCAGCCGTTTCGGCATGATAACCTTCGGCGGTAATAAATTCGGCTATGGCATCGGCCATGCCCACGGCTGTCGTAACGCTCAAGCACAGGGTGCTATCGGGCGTAACGGTCTGTAGGCCGCGTGCACTAATGCGCTTTACACTGTTGCCTTTAATCAGAGCGTCGAATGATTGGCTCCACTTACGTCCTGTGTCGTACACCTTTATCTCTTGTGCGGTTGCTGCCACTGACATTAATGCCATAGCGGCTGCTAAAAAGGCTTTCTTATTCATTTCTTCTAAGTAATATATATATTCTTCTGTTGTTATTTTGATTTTCTGTTTGCGTAATGACTTATAGCCAAAACGCTGCAAATTTACGTATAATTATTTACAATCGTTTGTGTTTCAATAAAATACCAATCATTTTGCATCGAAATTAGTATTATTTTACAAAAGTGTTATCAATGCATAGATTTGTCTATATTAACATAAATGACTACTTTTGCGGCTCAATATCTTTAAAAACGTGCAAGAAGCATGTAATCGTGTAGAGCAAAGCATCCATTTGCACATTCACACATTTGCACATTTGCACATAAATTAATTACTCATGTACAACACAACAAAACAAGCACGTGTCGCTACCTTTAGCCACTTCAACCGTAAAGGGTGGAGCCTATTTGGTGCACTTCATCGCGAAGTGCGCATTGGAGTGCTGAGTGTTGCTACTTTAGCCTGTGCTACGCCACGACTCATGGCCAGCACATTACTTACGGCTGAAGGAAATGACAACACTACACTGCGTACTGACACCTTGGCCTTAGGCGAAGCTGCCGTATCGGCCTCACGTGCTCCCATGACAGCCAACGTGGCTGCACGACAAGTGTTGACGCTTACGCACGACGACCTTGCTGCGGCGGGGGTGCAAAGCCTCAACGACGTTCTCAAACTCTCAGCTGGCGTTGATGTCCGACAACGCGGAGGGTTTGGTATTCAAACGGACATAAGCATTGACGGCGGAACACACGACCAAATTACGATTCTTCTTAATGGTGTTCCCCTTGTTAACCCACAGACGGGCCATAATGCGGCCGATTTTCCTGTAAACATAGCTGACATTGAGCGCATCGAAATACTCGAGGGCGCTGCATCACGCGTAATGGGTAGTCAAGCCTTTAGTGGAGCTATTAATGTGGTAACGCGTAATAATCATACGCCGACTCACCTTGAGGCACTGCTCGAAGGCGGTTCGTATGGAACTGTTAAAGGTGAAGCTCGCACAGCTTGGCAATGGGCCAAACATTGGAGCGGTTCGGTCAGTGGTAGCTATCAGCGTTCTGATGGGGCAGTACAAAATAGTGCCTTCAAAGGGGGCAAGGGGTATGGACAATTATCCTATGATGCTCCAGACTTTCGCTTCGACCTACAAGCGGGTGCTACGGCCAATGACTTTGGAGCCAACACATTCTATTCGGCTGCCTACCCCAATCAATGGGAGGCGACTCGTCGCTACCTCGTATCGGCACGTGCTGAGAGTAAAGGACGCGTTCACCTTGTGCCCCAACTTTCGTGGGTGCGTAGTCTCGACCACTTCCAATTAATTAAAGATAGCCAAACGGGTGAGAACTTTCATCGAGGCGATGTCTATACTGCCGGGCTGAATGCTTGGACTCAGTGGGCATTGGGCCGTACGGCCGTCGGAGCGGAACTGCGTGAAGAAACAATCTTTAGCACCAACCTTGGTCGCGAATTGCAAGAAGACCAACAAGTCGGCATTCCACACGAGGCTGGACGGTTCTACACCAAGAAGGACGAGCGTACCAATATTTCTTACTTTGCCGAACATAACTTTATGTGGCGTAATGTTACGCTATCATTGGGCGTTATGGCGGAGCGCAATAGTGCGATTGACAATAAGTTCCGTTTCTATCCAGGCATAGACCTTAGCTATCGTCCTTCTAACGAATGGCGATTGTTTGCCTCGTGGAATAAGTCGTTGCGTTTGCCTTCTTTCACCGACCTTTGGTATAAAAGTCCTACGCAAGAGGGCAATGTGGGGTTGCGCCCCGAGGAGTGTTCGTCATTGCGCTTGGGCGCAGACTTTATTCACCCGATCATCACGTTACGCTTGAAGGCACATTGGCAACGCGGCACGCACATGATTGACTGGGTGATGCGTACTGCTGACGACCCGAAATATTATGCAACCTCGTTTTCATTAGACAACTTTGGCGCAGGACTTGATGCTCGTCTGTCGCTCACTAATTGGTGGGGCAAGCGTCAACCCTTTGAATGGGTGTCAGTATCGTATGCTTGGTTGAATCAACATCGTCGTGCTGGTGAACCTTATTTTAAGTCGAACTATGCCATGGAGTATTTGCGTCATAAGTTTGTGGCGCGTTTGCACCACCGCATTGTATCGCACTTGAGTGCCGAATGGGCCGTGCGGGTGCAACAACGCGAAGGCGCGTACCTTATATATAAGGACCTCAAACCCACTGCCACGTTACAACCTTACGGCACACATGCTTTACTCGACTGTCGCCTCACTTGGGCTGCCAAGCATTATACTGCATTTGTCGACCTTAATAATCTCACCGCTCACCATTATTACGACCTTGGCAATGTTCGCCAACCAGGTTTTATTGTAATGGCTGGGGTGAAGGTGAAGTGGTAATTCTCACTTATATTGCCTCATTTATATTGAAAGCTTCTCTCTTCAAAATCTTCTTCAGATTGGGTAGGGGAGAAGCTTTTTGTTATTCTTCATTATCTTACTAATTTTAAGAAAAACGCCTGCATACTTGCGTATATTGCACATTTGTAGTAATTTTGCGCACGAAATTAATAAGAAAGTCAGTGGCATGGCACGTTTCATCGCTGCTGCAAACTACTTAACGAATTATGACTCACAACTTACTGAAAGGCAAGCGCGGCATTATTTTTGGTGCGCTTAACGAAGACTCTATCGCTTGGAAGGTGGCAGTAAAAGCTGCTGAAGAAGGCGCACAAATTACACTTAGCAATACAGCAATGGCCCTGCGTATGGGCACACTCGATAAGTTGGCTGAACAGATTGGTGCTACCATCATTCCTGCTGACGCAACCAATGTAGATGAACTCACTAACGTATTCCAGAAGAGTATGGAAGTGTTGGGTGGCAAGATTGACTTTGTACTCCACTCAATCGGTATGAGTCCCAACGTGCGCAAGCATCGCACTTATGACGACTTAGACTACGGCTACTTGCAAAAGACGCTCGACATCTCTGCTATCTCATTCCACAAGATGTTGCAGAGCGCTAAGAAGTTAGATGCTATCGCAGAGTATGGTTCAGTTGTAGCCCTCACTTATGTGGCTTCACAACGTACTTTCTATGGCTATAGCGATATGGCCGATGCTAAGAGCATGCTCGAAAGCATTGCGCGCTCATTCGGCTACATCTATGGCCGTGAAAAGCACGTCCGCGTCAATACGATCTCTCAAAGCCCTACGGCAACGACTGCAGGTAAGGGTATTAAGGAGATAGACAACATGATGGACTTTGCCGATAAGATGTCTCCCCTTGGCAATGCCAGTGCTGAAGACTGCGCTGACTACTGCGTAATGATGTTCTCTGACTTCACACGTAAGGTGACGATGCAGAACCTCTTCCACGACGGTGGCTTCTCATCAATGGGTATGAGCCTTCGCGCCATGAACCAGTATGCAAAGGATATGAAGCCCTTTGAGGACGAAAATGGAAAGGTAATCTACGGATAATATGTAGTGTATATCCACACTTTTTAAAACAATAAGTTTTCATGTTAGCTGCACTTGGCAAATCGTAAAAGTTTGTCGAGTGCAGCATTTTTTTGTACTTTTGCGTTACAAATAATATCGTTATAAAATATGGGATTTTTTTCATCAATATTCGGTTCTTCGTCATCAACGGCCGAAAAGAGTACAGATAGTAAATACACAACCTTGTGTGACGACGGGGTGCGCGCCATCCAAATGGGAGAATTGCCCTATGCAGAGAAGTGCTTAACGGCTGCGTTGGAACTGAAGCGTGAACTGAAAACGGTAGGTTTCTTGGCAGAGGTGTACCTTCGAATGCGTGATAATGAAAAGGCTTTACCTCTTTTGCAAGAGATTTCAGCCTCTGAGGCTGATACGCTGGAGGTTGATTTGCTCTTGGCCCAAACACAAGGTCAGCTGAGTCAATTTGAGGAAGAGCGTACCACTTGTGCTAAGATTCTTCAACAACACGGTGACGAGGCACGTGCACTTTATTTAGCTGCGGAGGCAGACCATGGTTTGCACGATGACTTTATGGCCATAGCTCATTTAACACAGTGCTTAGCTTTGCGCGAGGATTATGTGGAAGCGCAGTATCTGCGTGCAGAGGTGCTGAAGGGCATGGGGCAATGGAATGAAGTATTGGCTGATGCTGAGGCTTTGGTAAAGGCTGATGGCGAAAATGAGAAGTTCCTTTTGTTGCGTGCAGAGGCTTATGTGGCTTTGGCAAAGGTAGATGAGGCAGTGGCCGACTTAAAGGCGGTGCAGTCGTTAAATCCCTTTAGTGATGAGGCGGTGTTGCGTTTAGGTAGCATTTATGAACAGACCTCGCAGTGGGACAAGGCTTTGGCTCTATATGACGAAGCGATAGAGTTACGTCCCGACTTTGCAGCGGCTTACAAGGCGCGTGGTGGCGTAAAAAATCACTTAAAGGACGCAGCCGGTGCTGCTGAGGACTTAAAGCGTTCGCTCGAACTGGCCCCTGAAAAGGGAAAGGACTTAGATGGTGAGTACACCAATATCGAAAACGAAATGAACGATCGCTACAAGCGCATGAATCCGTATCACTTCTAAAAGTTGGATAAACTGTAATTTGTCGAAGAGGCATCAATGAACATTAAGGCGCGCTTCGACAAATTGCAGTTTATCCAACTTTTATAGTTTTTGACCTATCATATAAGATTGACTGAAAGCCAAAACTTCTAACACTTTAAAGAAAATACATGAAATATACAATTTCACATTTATATCAAACTGGCGAAGGAGTATGGGTATTTCAGTCTAACGAAGAACATACCGCAGGGGTTGCAACTCGTGCAGCACAATTAGCCGAAAAGTTTGGCATGGCTTCGTGGGGCAATGTCTTGGGGCTTCTGCATGATAAAGGCAAAGAATCGAAAGCCTTTCAACAACACATCAGAAAAGCAAGTGGCTACGATCCCAATGCCGTCGTTGACGGAAACTATCACCATGCCTACGTGGGCGGAGTGATCGCTCGCCACCTTTGGGGCAAGGGCGCTGACAACTTTTTGGTTAATCCAATCGTCTCACACCACACAGGACTACACGATACTGACGAACTCAACGCCCTACTACAACAAAGCTTGCCTCGGGAAATCAATCTCGACATCGACAAGCCCACTCTATCTGCTCTCCCCTTCAAGGCCGACAAGAAAGACCTTCATCATATAGTGCGTATGCTCTATTCATGCCTTGTCGATGCCGACTATCTTGACACCGAAGCTTTTATGGACAAAGAGTCGGCTGCCTTACGTGTCCACCCTACAACTTTGAAGCAATTGCTGCCCAAACTTTTGCTCTACCTTCAAGAATTAAAAGAGTCGGCACAGACATCAACTGTAAATGAGGTAAGACGTAAAGTGCAGGAGCGTTGTGATGCAATGGCCGATAGTCCCATAGGCTTTTATAGCTTAACCGTTCCGACAGGGGGTGGTAAAACACTGTCGTCATTGCTATGGGCTATGAAGCATGCCACCCGCAATGGCCAACAACGCGTCATAATAGCTATACCCTACACCAGTATTATTGTACAAACGGCTCGTATTTTGCGTCACATTTTTGGTCAAGAGAACGTGTTAGAGCACCATAGCAACGTCGAAGCAGACGCACCGCTCAACGAAGCGTTACAACAAAAGTTCAATTTAGCTACTGAGAATTGGGATTACCCCATTGTAGTAACCACCAATGTACAGCTTTTTGAATCAATGTTTAGCAATCGTCCTTCAAAGTGCCGTAGACTACACAACATTGTTAACAGCGTAATTGTACTTGACGAGGTACAAACGCTGCCCACCGATTATTTGCAGCCCATTGTTGACGCCTTAAAGACTTATAATCGTCTATTTAAGACCTCTGTTTTGTTCACCACTGCTAGCCAACCCATACTAAGCGGAGTCATTGAGGGGTGTAACCCGCAAGCCGCATTCAATGGTATAGACCACATTGCCGAAATCATACCTTCCGATTATTGTCTGCACGACAAACTACGCCGCGTACAATTAGAGATAGATAATGAAGGCAAGACATACGATGAGATAGTAGCTCAGCTTCTTCGTCATAAGCGAGTGCTTTGCATTGTCAACACACGCCGCGATGCTAAAGAGCTATTCAATCGATTGCCCCGAGAGGGCGTAACGCTCCATTTGTCAAAAAATATGTGTGCCGCCCACATCAGCAAAGTTATTGAACAAATGAGAATGGCGTTAATGGGCAATACCGAGATTGTTCGCGTAGTGTCCACCCAACTGATTGAGGCTGGTGTCGACATCGACTTCCCCGTAGTTTACCGCCAAGAGGCGGGACTCGACTCTGTACTACAAGCTGCAGGACGATGCAATCGCGAGGGTAAACAGACTTTGTGTACCACCCACGTGTTTAGTTTATCAAAAGAGCACGCTTTACCCTCAGGCGATATGCAAGCTGCTAACAATGCACGACTCAGCTTGAATAAGTCGCTTGATTGGTTTGCCCCCGAAGCCATGACACAATACTTTATGCAGCTCTATTGCCGAAAGACAACATTCGATGCAAAGAATATCAAGAGTTATCTTTATAATATCAGAGATATGCTCTTTTCCACAGCTGCTAAAGCGTTTAGCCTTATTGACAATCAAGGCATTCCGGTCATCGTATGTTACAACGATAGTATGGAATGGGTAGATGTGCTTTTACAAAAGGGGCCTTCTTATTCATTAATGAAGCGATTGGCCAAATACACTGTCAATATTTATAAGCGCGACTTTGAAGCATTGCTACGGTTAGGTGTAGTCGAAGAAAAGTTAACAGGCATTTACGTTGTACCTTATAAAGAGCAATACGATGATAGCCTTGGACTACACACCGATAGTGCTTGGCAGGAAACGACGCTTATTATATAATCATACATACTGAAATGTTTTTGTTTTAATACCATTTATTACCTTTGCACAATCGATACTATACTTAAGCAACACCCTTATATATATATGAAATACACCGATAAAGAATACTGCTTAGAGGTATGGGGCGACATGGCTTGTTTTACTCGTCCCGAATTAAAGGTGGAACGCGTAAGTTATGACGTTATCACCCCTTCTGCCGCTCGCGCCATTTTTGAAGCGATATTTTGGAAACCCGCTATACATTGGCAAGTAACCAAAATCGAAGTACTTAATCCTATAAAGTGGACATCGATAAGGAGAAATGAAGTGGGAGCAGTAGCTGGCAAGTCTTCTATTTATATCGAAGACAAGCGCCAACAGCGAAACACACTCATGCTACGCGATGTACGTTACCGACTATGGGCTAAAATGGAATACCGACCAGTCAAGCAACGCATAGCTGAAGGCAATGTATTCACGCATGCTCCAGGCCTTGACGAAAATCCAATGAAGTATTACCAAATGTTTGAGCGTCGTGCAACTAAAGGTCAATGCTTTAATCAGCCCTACCTTGGCACACGTGAGTGTGTAGCCTCATTTCGACTTGTTGACGATGAAAGCGAAATGCTATCCCCCGCCATTCCGTCCAATCGTGATTTAGGCATTATGCTTTATGATATGGATTTTCCCAAAGATGATAATCTAGGTAAAAAGAAAAAGGCTGTAGACATTCAAGCGCTCTTCTTTCGTGCCGAGATGAAACAGGGCGTAATCATAGTTCCACCCCTAAATAGTGAGGAGATATTGCGATGATACTAAAAGCTTTATACGACTATTATCACAGATGTGGCAACCTGCCCGCTGCGGGAATGGAAGAAAAAGAGATTGGCTTTCTTATAGTAATATCTAAAGCAGGCAAGTTTATTCGTTTTGAAGACTGCCGAATTGATAACAACAAAAGTGCCAGAACATACCTTGTAACAAAGCATGTGGGAAGAAGTAGTGCACCTCTTGCTAATTACTTGTACGATAATAGCGCGTATGTATTGGGCATTTCAGAACGAAAAATATACCATAAGCTTAAAGAGCAATTAGAGAACTTTGTTCTTACGCCAGAAAATGAACAGACGTTTTTAACGCTTAAAAGGAATTTTGAAAACGAGCAAGAAGAATGCTTTGGAAAGGAACAAAAATACTTCGACACGTTCAAGGCTAAAGTAGCTTCTATACGCAATCAGTTTCCTAACAATCCAGACATAAAAGCTGTTTACGACTTTTACGAACAGGGGCGAGATGCTATTATCGAAGCCGCCGTCAGCGATCCTTTATGGGACGACATAAAGAAGAACCTCTCAAAAAAGTACTCAACTTTCTCATTCCGCATTGAGGGCGACACGCAAATCGTAGCAGAAAAGAGAGAGCTCATGCAGCTCGACAGCGAAGTTGATAAAGAAGCAAGCCTATGCCTTATAACAGGGAAGCATGGCACACCTGTTGAAGTCACTACAGCAACAATGATACCTGGTAGTCAAGCTATACCAAACTAGTAGCTTTTCAAGTAAATTCGGGTTACGACTCGTATGGAAAGAAGAAGTGTGGCAATGCCCCCATCTCATCAGCTGCCGAATTTGCTTATAGCACCGCCCTCAACACCCTATTGGCCAAAGACTCACATAACAAGTTTATGGTAGGTAATCGTACCTTCGTCTTTTGGGCATCGGCTAATGATAAGGTGTCTGATATAGCTGAACAGAGCTTTTTCGATTTGTTAGGATTTACGTCCAAAGACGAAAGCGAAGACGACCCCAATGCCAAAATCGAAACTGCTCGAAAGGTCTTTATGGCAATCTATTCCGGAAAATTAAATACGACCTTAGACAATCGCTTCTGCATACTTGGCCTTGCGCCCAATTCAGCCCGTATAGCCGTAGTCTATTGGTCCGAAACGTCATTGAAGGACTTTGCCGAAATGATTCTGCGCCACTTCGACGACATGGCCCTTATCGACAATCGCCCCAATCCCAAGCCCTATATGGGTGTAAAAGACATGCTATCGGCCGTAACACTTGAGGGTAAACAAAGTGAAGTTACCCCCAACCTACCTGAAGCCGTGATTAAGAGTGTGTTCCAAGGCCTGCCCTATCCCTACACATTATTTACGTCATGCATTCACCGACTCAAAGCCGAAAGCAGCAACAAAGCGGGCATGCGCATTGGGCGCATTGCCATACTCAAAGCCTATCTAAATCGCATTAACGACCCCCGCAACTCTAAAATACAAGTTATGTTAGACAAAGATAATACCAACCAAGGCTACCTTTGTGGCCGACTGTTTGCCGTGCTCGACAAAGTACAAGAGGACGCCAACCACATAAATAGCATTCGCGAACGATACATGAATGCTGCCAGTTCTACGCCAGCTACCGTTTTTGCTACGATACTCAACCTTTCGACTCATCATGCCGAAAATCTTAAGAACGAGGGTAGCAAGGTATATTACGAAAAACTAAAACAAGAGATTGTCAGCAAAATTTCGGCTGATGGCTTTCCCGCCCACCTCAACCTTCAAGATCAAGGTCGCTTCTTTGTAGGCTACTACCATCAGCGCCAAGACTTCTTCACAAAGAAAGAAGATAGTAACAAACAATAAACTTCTAAAATTAGCATATCATGAACGAATTAAAAAATAGAATCGACTTCGTCTACATTTTCGACGTACAAGACGGCAATCCTAATGGCGACCCTGACGCTGGCAATCTGCCACGTGTTGATGCTGAAACGGGCATGGGAATTGTAACCGACGTTTGTATCAAGCGAAAGGTAAGAAACTATGTACAAGTAGCAAAAGGCTTGGCCAATGGCTACGACATATTTGTTAAAGAGAAAGCCGTGCTTAACAACGAGATAGACAAAGCACATGATGATGCAAAGGTCAAAGCAGCTCAAAATAAGATAGCTGCTGCTCGCCAGTATATGTGTGAGCATTATTATGACATACGCACGTTTGGCGCAGTCATGTCAACAGGTAAGAATGCAGGTCAAGTGAGAGGCCCCATACAACTTACCTTTGCGCGTTCGGTCAATCCTGTAGCTACATCAGAACACTCTATCACCCGCATAGCTGTAGCAACACCCAAAGAAGCCGAAAGCCAAAATGGCGAAAACCATACCATGGGACGCAAAGCGACTATTCCATACGGCCTTTACGTATGCCATGGCTTCATATCGGCCAACTTGGCCCAACAGACAGGCTTTACAGAAGATGATTTAGCCCTCTTCTTCGATGCACTGAAAAATATGTTTGACCTTGACCGCTCAGCCGCTCGCGGCCTTATGAGTGCACAAAAACTCATCGTCTTCCGCCACGCCTCTGAGTTAGGAAATGCACCTGCTAACAAACTCTTCGATTTGGTGAAGATTGAAAAAACAACTAATGATGTCCCTCGTTCGTTCAAAGACTATGCCGTAAGCATCAACACCTCCGCTCTGCCTAACGGAGTAACGGTCGAAGAACTCATTTAGACTGAGAATAGGGCTCTGGCCTGCGGGATATATGCTTGATTTGACACTTCAACCGCAGGTCAGAGTTCTATCCTCCAATTGTTGTAACACGTTTTCCTCTAACTACTCCCCCATGTACACTGAAGACGAAATGCTCATGTTATCGGGCATACAACACTATAAGTTCTGTCCTCGACAATGGGCTTTAATACATTGTCAAAATTACGGTAAACGCGTATAAAATTCTGTTTTTGAATGCGTCTTAAACGAGAGTCAATTTGTATCTTTGAAGCACCAATTAGAGGAGGTTGTCGATGTCATTGACGACAGCATTCGTTTTTACAAATTAGGCAATAATTGGCAAAACAAGGTAGAGGAGATTGGCAAACATTCCACTACCGATGTAACCGACTTACTGCTTATCTAATATAAATATATAGTGTGTGCGAACCTAAAGTGTTGCATTCTTTGCCACTTCTCTCGCACTCGCTGATAATCAGATACTTATATCTATAAATGAATAAAAACAAGCTTTTTGTCGCTTTCCCTTTTGACTTTCGCAAAAAGCCCATTCTAAAACATTAGTATTCAGCTACTTTCTGAATACGCAGTCGCCACTCGCGTGGGGGCGTGGATTGAAACTTGTATGCCTCGCCGTTGGTGTTCTCCTTGTAGTGTCGCCCCCCGCGCGGGGGCGTGGATTGAAACATGTGTTCAAGTGCGAGGACTTCTCCGAGTTTATGTCGCCCCTCGCGTGGGGGCGTGGATTGAAACTATGAAGCCATACGCCTATTGCTTGCCAGTAAGAAGTCGCCCCTCGCGTGGGGGCGTGGATTGAAACTTGAAAACAGTAGCGCAGCCACCATCAGCAGCAAGTCGCCCCCCGCGTGGGGGCGTGGATTGAAACCAACACATTCAATTAAAAATTCCATTTACCCAAAGTCGCCTCCCCGCGTGGGGGTGTGGATTGAAACCAGTGTAATACGTAACTTTGTACCACCAAAATTTCGTAAAGTTAAACAACCAGGAAAAGGTAAAGTTAAACAACCAACGAAATATACGATAACCTAGGAGTTGAGAAATATAAAATAGAGAGGCATTCATTAATTTTGTAGCTGAAAAAAATAAAATTAGCATGAACACTTCTCTCACTATCAACACCACAAAGAAATTAATAATGTGGTACAAAGTTACGCATTACAACGCTTTGCGTGAGTTTGATAAATTGCGGTTTATTTTTGTTTACCCACACGATGCGTTATGGAGCCATTTTAAATAATTACATTGGGAGGCGGTCCTGATTGGGGGCGGGTTTTCAACCCGCGTTCAGCAATAAGTAAGTTTCTGTCTCTTATACAC
>ERZ1027239.539-NODE-539-length-14090-cov-7.447952_pt1 | contig 14090 bp, 1 predicted proteins | sample MGYA00519476_ERZ1027239 | MGnify/ENA primary metagenome ERZ1027239 (study PRJEB26926, sample SAMN06164636) | human gut metagenome | biome: ENVO:00009003; feature: ENVO:2100002; material: ENVO:00002003 | host: Homo sapiens | place: USA | collected 2012 ... | reverse complement strand
CAAGGCTATTCGTCGGCAGCGTCAGATGTGTATAAGAGACAGGAACAAAGCCATCTTCGTTTATTGCCTTACCTCCTATGCTATATAGCTCTGTTCCATATAAGTTAATAATGGTGTTACCTTTTATCTTTAGCTGAATATCCAACTGCTTTGGTTGGTTTGTCGTTGCATCATAATCACTAAATACATTTTTAAAGTGGAAACTAAAGTATTGGCTCTTTCCTTTTATGAGACTTAACGAACCAGCAGGGTTATTGTCTATTTCCAAGTTTGACAAGTTATAGTCAGAACCTTCGTAACTTAGCTTTACATCCGTTAATTCATAAAGAGAAGTTGTCAGCGGAGTGCCATAGAAAGTGATATAAAAATCTCTATATCTATTTACTGCCAAAATGAGATGTAGTCCATCTCCATATTCCTCTTCTAATTCTAATAATGTATAAAGGCTATAAGTTCCATAGCCTACACTTATTTGGTCTTTACTATCGGCTGTTACCAACGACAAGTCTTCCTCAAAGAAACTACTGTAGAATACAGCGGATAAGGGATAAGAAGTCAGTTTCGCTTTACCATAACTATTTGGAATGGTTAAGAACTTATTGCCTTTAGCATTGCCCATTGCAAAGACAAAGTATTGCCTTCCTAAGCCAACTGTTATTTGCGTTCCCACTCTTGCACCTTCTACTATTGGAGAGTCCGAGCGAAAATAATTGAACGACTTGAAGTTTGGGTCTTTTGAATAAAATCCCCAAAGATAAAGGTCGTTATTGTCGAACAAACTAAACTTACTATACAGCAAGTCTTCGCCTTCCGTTATCCCCCACATGTATGTAGGCGTTACTTGCACATTAACCGAAACCTCCTTATCATAATTCATGTAAAAAGGTGGATAATTCTTATTCTTATATCCTACAAAGTCTCCTAATCGGTATGGAGAATTAACTCCTCCCGTAGGATGAGCATAAACCCAATCATCATTACCTTTAAGTATCGCCTGTATAATGTTACTCATGGCTGTTGTGTCGTTCGTATAACTGCTATCTCCTTCCACGATTACGGGAGACAAGCCATAATTTCCATTACCTTTGCCGTCATTACTATCGAAATTAGCCTTGTAAACTACAGGCTTGTGTTCCGCCCACTTGTCTATATTGTCGCTCTTGCAGAGAGTAGCAAGGTCGTTGCTACTCTCTCCAAGAACACTTTTAACATCGTCTATGCTCACAGGAGCACTGATGATTCCATCTTTCAAACTCATAATCTATCACTTTTTAATTGTTCAACTTCATTCTCCAACTCTCTAACCCTAGCCTTCAACTTGGCGACCTCATCGTCAACTTGCTCGATAGCACCGAAGGCTACAGCAATCAGCTTTGGCGACCAATAGTTAATCTTAAGATAGCCGTCTTCGTCCTTCTCCACAAGGTCTTGCATCAATGTGTTGTGAAGAACCCTTTGGGCAATCCATCCGATGCTAGCCTTGTCGTCTTCATTGTATCGGAATGCCACCGTTCCACCCATTGCCTTGATGATAGCCAAGCTGTCAACGCCGTGTATGTTGTGCTTCAAGCGTTCATCGGAAGACTGATAAGCTGTTATGCCGCCTGTTGTCTTGATAGAGCCTTTGTCAAAAGTCCAAGTATATTCCGAAGTTCCTGTTTGAGAGACGCTGAGACTAGCAGCACGATAAGTTACATCAAAACCACCCGATGCTACCATTGATATTGTGCCACTTCCACCTTCGATGGTTATACCGTGTGAGCTAGTAAGCCCTATGTTACCATAAGCACTTAAATCTAAAGTGGTTTCATTAAATGTAATGGAACTATAATAAGGTGAGCCATCACGATGATATTCTCGTATAACATTCCCCGAAAGCAACAAAGCTTTGTTTCGTGTAGAAATAATACTATTAGCAGTATAAATACTTGGACAACAAATACTCTTAAACGTACCAGTACCATCTATACTTATCAGCCAATTATTAGTATCATCTCCATTATCATCTGTGTCCCAATTACCAATATCTGAAACTAATACGTATCCATTATTATCAGAAGAGCCAATACGAAGATAATCATTGCTATTATCACAATGTATTTGAAAGCTGTCGGAATCTGAATCAAACAGTATTCTATCTATTGCCTTAAGCTGAAGTTTACCACCACTCTGCGCATGATTTGCGTTGAACACACTTCCGTCCGCAATGCCAAGGTAGACAGTCTTGTTGCTATGAGTGTACTTCAATCCTGCCCATTGATTCCAATCCCAAGCAGTTTCACCAAAACGAACCGCAGCACCTGTGTTGAAGATGACTTGCGCATCAATGGCACTAATCGGAGCAGACTTGTTACCAATCTTAAGCGCACCATTCTGCAACGATGTACTGATGGTATTGCTAGCAGATATGGTGGTCGCACCGCTCAAAGCACCGCTCACGTTAGCCGTTCCGTTGAACGACTGTCCCCAGATGGTTCTTGCGGTTTGAAGTTTCGTGGCACTGGCTACATTGTCCGATATAAGTGCCAAGGTTCCTGTCGCCGTTGGAAGCGTTACCACATTGCTGTGGTTGCCGTTGGTCTGCAACCTTACGGAATAGTCGCTGCCTGTGGTGTTGTCGTGGTGGAAATCAATGTAATGTCCAAGTTCTATCACGCCATCAGTTCCAATTACAGGAATCTTGCCATACGGCTTGCTACTTCCTAACTGAGCATGATAGCCGTCCAGGGTATCACAATTCGTGGCATAGGCAGCTGTCAACGTCTTATTCGTGCCGCCAATGGTAATGGAAATTTTATTCCCACTATTAGACAGATTGGTAAACAAGCCAGAGGCATGAACCCCATCCAACGTATCGGCATTGCCAGCGGAAGCGGCATACTTTACGCTGAGGGCACTTGTGAGATACGACCTCAGATAGTTATCACTTCCATTAGTTCCCCAAACCCTTGCTGGAGACGAGTTGTTTCCCTCGTTGCCCTTGTCCGAGTTGATGTAGCCGCATTGTATGAATCCTTTTCCATCAGTGCGGACAATCTTGTTAGCTTCGCTGTTTCGTCCGCTATGAACATGAAGGCTATCCACCGTGTCGGCATTTCCTGCGTTGCTCGCATAGTTGACGGTCAGCGTCTTGTTTGTTCCTCCGACCGTTATAGACAAGCTGTTCCCGCTGTTCGACAAGTTCGTGAACAATCCGTTGGCATGTATTCCGTCTAAGGTGTCAGAATTTCCTGCACTGTTAGCATAGTTGACTGTTCCAACATCAGAGCCTTTGACGATGGAGGTGTATGCCAAATTGTACAATGCCTTAGCCGCAGCCTCGATGGAAGTATAAGCCTCCGTGGTTTGGGTAGCCGCAAACAAAGAAACATTAGAGTTGATGCCACCTCTAGAATCTTGCAAACATCTTATGACCGTTCCTTGATAACCGCCAGTGGTCTTGACAAACACATCCATGTAACTATTACCCTTTGCGGAATAATATCCTACTTGCACGGAATCAGATACATAGCCATAGCGAACCAACCACCTTACATTAACGCCAGCAGAGCCAGTTTCGGTTACGTTGTTCGTTCGGAACTCAACCCTACAGATGCCGACATTACCGCCAATATATCCTTGGCTGAGATACAGCAACAAAGCATTATCGTTATAACTATTCGCAGTTTGAACATGCGCAATTCTCTTGAATGGGTTAGGGTCTGTCGAGCTTAAGTTAATCGAAGCAGAATTGATATGTCCGTTGATGGTAATATTGCCTGAGCCGTCGAAGTTTGCCGAACCACGGAAATCATGCCCAAGGGCGATGTTCCTAGCCGTCACCAACTTTGTCGCTGAGTACACTTGCATGTTCGCCAACGATTTAGCAACCGTTCCGATTGTCATGCTCACTCCATTGTTCGTGTTGCTCAAAGCGGTGAATATGCCGTTGAGGTGGACATTATCCAACTTATCCGCATTGGAGATGGTCTTGCTGTTGATGTAACCCCATATTGCCGACGCTGGTCTTCTATGTATCCTATTCTTGGCGTTGCTGTCGTTGAATCCATTGTCGCTAGCATAGGAAGTAAGAATCTCCGTCTTGTCGGTCAAGTTTGATGTGCCTGTCGATATGGAAGCTATCAAGTCCGTGTCCGCAACGGTCACGTCAGCCGAGCCATTGAATGACTTGCCGAAGACCGAAAGGGAATGGTTTACCTTGGTTGCTGTTGCGGCGTTACCTGTGATGCTTGCGCTAGCTGTAATGAATCCTGCTCCATTCGTCAATTGGTTCGTGTTGTTCGGAATGCTTATGCTTTTTGCTGCACTACCATCATAACTACCAGTAGAATACCCACTCCAAGAAAGAGCACTTGGGTTCTTCATCGTGCTAGGTCTTCCGCTTACATTAGTCCAAGCCACGGCGTTTGCGCTTCCTGCGGTGGTGGCGTACTTCACGGACTGTGAGGCGATGTTGGATGAGTCGATGAGCGTCTTCCAAGCTTTCCACTTGCCAGCAACCTTTTGACGGAAATAAAGGTTTCCGTTGATGCTGTAATCATTCGCAAGCAACATTCCATAGTCTTTATCAATACTTCCCCAGTTCATTACCTGTAGCCAACTATTATCGGTAGGCGCATTCGCTACATTGTGCAACTCGTAGATATGAGATGCACCATTTGTGATGAAGTTGTCTAAGTCGGTCACGATATTCTCTCTAGTGTGATAGAGGAACAGAGCCTTTGCGTCCGCCGTCTTCATGTAGGCAGAAAGACTTTGGTGTGCCGTCAAGAAAGTAGCCCCCTTGACCACGCTGATAGTAGTGCCACTCTTGCTGATAGAAGTCACGGCGTTGCCGCTTCCACTCACGCTTACGTTCATAGCCGAGCCACCCTCCAAGCTAGCAACCTTGTCGTAAAGTTTCTTTACTGACCAAGCACTAGCCAAGAAGGACGATTCCGTCTTTGTGGAGTCTGAACTTCCATTCGTAGCGTTAGGCATCTTGATAGCGGAGTCCCATGCGAGAACGCTACCGCTCAATCCACCGCCACTTCCTGCGGAGCTAGTTCCGTATGCGCTTATTCCACCTGTGGCATAGAGATTTCCGTTAACCTTCAAGTCACCGTTGGAGTCCTTCTCCAAGACGATGCCGTTGATGTTGACCTTGGTTGTGGTGTAGATTTCTCCCGACACATGCAGCTTATGAGATGGGGCAGTTGTTCCGATGCCGACGTTACCATTCACGCTAAGTTTGTTGGAGAGGTATACATCCTTGCCACCAAAGTTGCGAATCCAAGTGTTGTCGTTCATGTACCAACCGCCGCCGTGGTCTTCACTATACCAGCCAGTGCTTCCCTTGCTTCTGAACCAGTTGTTTGTGTAGATAGTTCCTGCTGGTGCTGCGGAAGTATTGATGTTGCCCACACCTGTCATGTTGCCGCTCACGTTTGCTGTTCCGTTGAAGGACTGACCCCATAGCGAGCGAGCCGTTACAAGTTGGTCTGCTTGCTTCACGATGCCAATTCTCGTAGCACCATCAAGCAAGGTGTAAGGGCTATCCCCTGTGGTTGCTGGCAAGCTTTGAGCCGCAGAGAACGATGTATTTGTCACCAAAGTTCCTTGGCTTGTGAAATCGGCAGACGTGCGTCCTGTCTTCTTGATGATTGTGTAAGACAGACTTCCATGTTGACCTTGGCAATTTCCCCAAAGTTGAACATTGCCAGTTGTATTGTTGTAGTACACACGCAACCTTGAAGACATGTTTCCAACCAACTCACGCAAGGATATGTTAAAGTTGTATGCCCCAGAGTCCTTCGCTCCATTCTGACGGATTCTCAACACGACAACCGAATAGGTATCGGTATATCCGTTGGAGAAGAGGAACGTGAAACTTCTATCATCATATTGGTTGCCTGTGACGGTAATGTCAAACAACTTCGCCCAATAGTGGGAAAGGCTTGCTGTGTTGCTGTTTACCGCTCCCGACCATACGATGTTGTCCTTGTGCCAACCATCGAGCAAGTCTGCATTGAGGTTAGTCCATTGTGCGGTGGTTGAAGCTATGTGGTTCGAGCCGTTGTAGCCGAATTGCATACCTCCCTTGCCGAACTTCACCATTCCAGCGTTGTTGTTGACAACGCCCATCAAACCGATGGTGTTACCTAAGTTGCAATCACCAATGCAGCAATCGTCGCCAATAAGCAAACCATTGTAAGCACCATTCAATGCGCTTGCCACAATCTTAAGCTGACCTGTGAGCGTTCCACCTGTCAAAGGCAAGTACTTTGCGGCGATGGCATCCACCTGTGACTTCGTATAAGCATCAGTAATGCCATACCCACTTATCGTTGTTGGCTTGCTTGTAAGTTCAGAGAAGGCAAGGCTGTTCTTGATGGCAAACGAGCCAAAAGCACCCTTGTTGCAATAGGCAAGGTTTGAACTTGTGCCACTATATGCTCCGTTCCAAAAAGCTATGAAGCTCATGTCAGGAATGATGTTGCCATCGATTGATGCGTTAGTCCATCCCGAAGCACCCACAGCCGTAAGGCTCTTCTTCGTGTAGCTCTTGGTGTATGTGATGGCTGTTCCACTAGTGGATATGCCTGTCACGAACACATTGCTTCCACTTGGCTGTGTTACCGAGCGCAAACCATCAGTAATTCCATATCCCGACAAGGTGGTTGGTTTCTCCGTCAAAGAAGAGAACTTATGAGTGTGACCATTAACAGAGAAATTATCCATATTGTAGTTCGTGCCACTTGTACCATGGAATTGCATCCACCAAACAGGTTTCTTGCCATTTCCACCTGCAATCTTGAATCCAGTTTTTGCACTATTATAAGCCACAGACAAAACACCCTTTGTGTCACTACCGCCAAATGCAACACCAGCAGCATAATTATTTACAACCCAAGATGGAGCATTGCTTTGCATCCTTAGAGACTTTAAGATAAAGCCCCCGTAGGTGTCGTTTATCATCGTCCATCCGTTATCTGTGGTCGTGTTGTCTATCGTCTTTGTGAAATCAGTATGCAACAAGCCATGCGTGTGGCTAGACAAGCTGAAAGAACTACCCTTCGTCAAGGTCAAGGTATGCCCACTGATAGATGCGGTTGTTATCGCATTCCCAGAACCTGTTACGCTAACGGCGTTCACACCGTCCGTGATACCATATCCGCTGAGACTTGTTGGCTTAGAGGTCAAACTTGCAAAAGTATGTGTATGCCCATTGAGCGAGAATGTAGAGCCTTTTGTGAAGGTTATCTTTGTTCCACTCTTCGACACACTAGTTACGGCATTGCCCGAGCCTGTGGTTTCAATGCTTGTTGCGCTACCACCCTCCAAGGTGGAGATACGAGAATCAAGAGCCTTGATGGAGTAGGCAGAAGCAACCTCAGACAGCGATTCTGATGTGAGCTTCAAGGCATCTGAATAACTCTTCACACTGCCGTTCAAGCCGCCACCACTGGATGAGGATGTCCCAACACCATAGGCAGACACACCACCACTTGTGTAGAGGTTAGCCACCTCTTCGGTCGTAGTATTCGTAATCTTCAGCGCCTTATTAGCTGCATCATACTCCAACTTGATGTTACCGATGGAGATATACTTTCCACTAGGCACGATGATGCTTCCATTGATGTCAGCAGTGCCATTGAACGAATTTCCCCACAATTTGCGAGCATTAGTAAGCTGGAGAGCCTTCTTCGCTGAACCGTTTGTGAAGTAGCCTTGCAAGGTGGCAATACTCCCTTTGTTTGCGGATATGCCCGAAGCATTTACCCCTTCTGCCTTTTTCGCTCTTGCTACCTCGTCAGATATAGACTTGTTGATTCCGTCAACGATACCACTTAAAGTGTCTGTCTGCGCAATATTGGCGAGGAAGCTCACCACCTCGTTCCACTTATTGATAATTCCGTCCGCAGTCTCCTCGTCAGTAGTCATAAGGGCGTACCAGTCATAGGCACTATTCCAATGACTTACCTTAGTGGATGAAATGCCGTCCAGTACAGACTTATTGCTATGAGTATGCTTTGCTGATACCGCACCATCCCAAGCTGTCTGCTTTGCAGTAGTAGGAATGGAGTAACCAGAAGCAAGGGAAATGGCAATAGTTCCATGGGTCGTGATAGGCGAGCCACTGACCGAAAGACCTGTAGGGACAGAGATAGCAACCGATGTAACCGTACCAGTGTTCTTTGTATATCCGCTATCATTGCTGAGTTCGGACAGCTTGGTAGGAACGGTTACGTTTATGGTCTTCGCGGCAGAGTTAGGGGTGTAAGTGCCTAGGCTTGTGCCATTCTTCTGAATAGTCAAGCCGTAGATGGTCTGATGCGAAATCAGATAATTGCCCTTTGGCTGATAGGTAGCCTTGGCAGCTGCTATCGTAAGATAGTCGGAGAACACGCCTGTTCCGAATGCGTTTATCTTGTCGTTGAGCTGCTTGATGCTCCAAGCAGTAGCAAGGAATGAAACTTCCGTCTTGCTGCTGTCTCCATTGTCGGCGGAAGTCATGGCTGTAGCCTTTTCGAAGCCAAGGACAGAGCCGTTCAATCCGCCTCCTGTGCCACCGCTGACGGAAGAAGCACCGAAAGCCGTGATGCCGCCTGTCGCATAGAAGTTGGCGGCGGTCTTTCCGTCCGTCTTCTGAACGTAGAGATTGCCGCTTCCATCGTTGATGATGTAGATGTCGCCAATGGCAACCTTGCTCTTGAAGGTAGCGATGCCGTTGACGGTAAGCGCACCTGTTATTGTTCCTCCAGCTAGAGGGAGATACTTAGCCACAGTCGAGTCCACTTGCGCCTTGGTATAAGCGTCCGTGATGCCATATCCTGCTATTGTAGTAGGCTTTGAGGTCAAGCTAGCGAAGGTATGGGTGTGACCGCTGAGGGAGAATGTGCTTCCCTTTGTCAAAGTCAAGGTGTGACCGTCTATGCTTGCGCTAGTAACGGCGTTCCCATTGCCTGTGACCGATACCGCATTGACTCCATCGGTGACTCCATAGCCAGCAAGTGTTGTTGGCTTTCCCGTAATCTCGCTGAATGCGTGGGTATGTCCCAACTTGCTATAGGTCTTCTCCGCATCGGCAGACTTCAAGTAAGCAGCCAAGGACTGATGAGAAGTAAGGTAAGTTCCCAAGTCAACGGCTGTTCCACCTGTGGCTGCTATGGTCTTCGTGACACCATTAATCTTCACGCTGTGCGTATGTGTCTTGTCACTCTTTCCGCTGATGTCTTGGTGGGAGGTGAGATAGTTCCCCTTTGGCTGATACAAGGTAGATGCTTCCGTCTTCTTCAAGTAGCCAGCCAGCTGTCCTGTGACATCAATGCTGTTAATCATATCATAGAGCTTCTTGATAGACCAAGCTGAAGCAATCTCCGTTCCCTCGTTTTGTGCCGTCAAGAACTTAGCCTTGTCGAAAGGAACGATGCTTCCGTTCAAGCCACCACCATTGCTAGTGCCCTCGCCGTATGCGCTCATGCCACCTGTGGAATACACATTGCCATCAATCTTCAATGCGCCATTTACCACGCTGAGGGTAATGCTACCAATCTTAAGCTTTCCCTCTACCAACAAATCATTGCTTACGCTGAGTGTCGTAAAAGGAGCTTGCGGAGTCAAAGCCACAAGGTCTTTTATGTTAGTGCCATTGCTACCGCTCTTCCATGTAGGCTCAAAGAATGCAAGGTATGCGCCAAGATTCTTCTCGCTGATGATGAAAGATGTAGGGTCTGCGTGTACCTTTCCGTCAACACCCCAATAGATAGCACCATTTGCCAAGTAGCCCGAACCGTCAAAGCGAATAAGAGAAGTAGCTGCATTCTTGGTGACATCCCCCTTGTCGTCGAAACCAACAACCTGTCCATCGTTCATGTAGCCACCCCACCATGTTGCAATTCCGTTGCCCTTGGCGGTATTGTCCACGATACCATTGATACCACTCTGCACATATCCAGTCTTAGGGTCACGCAAGGCGATGAGGGAGCTGAGGATGAGTCCACCGTTGATGTCGGTACTTGCGTTCTCGCTCAAAGCTTCCTTCAAGTAATTGTAGGTAGCCACATCGCCTATGACAGCATTCAACTTTCCTATGATGGTACTTGTGATGTATGCGCTAGCCAAGCCAAGCTTGTTGTAGAAGGTATCGTATGCCGCTTGGAAATTGTCGTAGAGAGTCGCAACACGGCTGTTGATGTTCTTCTTGCCATCGGAATCAGCCGCATTGTACCTAGTCACGATGTCGGCGATATAGGCGATGAGTTCCTTCTTCGCACCAAGCAATCCTGTCGTGTCCGTTCCGAATGCAGCCTTAAGGTCGGTCAATTGGCTGGTTCCACTCAGCACATCAGAGTTGGCAACCTCGTTATATGACTTCTCGGCTGCGGCAAAGGCATCCTCCAAACGCTTAGAGTCCTGTGCGATGGCGGCAATCTCGGAACTATCCAAGTAACCATCCTCCGTAAACTTATCGAAAGCATCCCTGTTTGACTTAACTGTATTACCAAGATTGGTGAGGTTGGTCTGCGTCTCCTTGATGCTTGCCTGTGCCTTCTTCGCCTCCGTATCATCGGTATAAATCACCTTCTTTGTCCAATCGGCTGCGTTGAAAGTGGTGTTGCTTCTGATGGCGGTCACAAGCTCGCCCTTGGTGTATGCCACACCGCCGAGGGTATACGCCGCCTCCAAAATCCAAAGGTCACATTCCTCGTAAGACGATGGCTTGCTCACGTAGATGCTGGACTTGCCGTCTATCATGTCGAAGACGGCATCTGGTATGTCCTGCTTCTGCCAAGAAGAGCCGTTCCAATAAGAGGTCTCTCCATTGGTTGTGTTATACCAAAGGTCGCCCTTGTGCTCGGACTTCTCCAAGTCTGTTTCCCAAGCTATGCTAGGGTCTTCTGCTTGATACCAAGTTTCTGCTTTCCGGTCAAATTGTTTTTGTATGTCCTTGAACGTTTCTTCCAAGGTGTTTCCTTGCAAGGTGGACTTAACGGACAACTCAGCTTTGATGATGACTTTCTTCTGCTCGCTATCGTACTTAACGTAGCTGTCACCCTCGTAGTTGTTATCCTTTGTTGGACGGTCGCCAATATAGGCATCGCCGTAGGAACGGAAGAATGCCTTTGGCTTGTCGCCGCTCTTGTCAACACCATACTCCACATATTCCTTGTTATCGAAGGAATAGCTGTTGATGCCATAATAGAGCGCAAGGCAAGGGGCATAGGTGTCAACCGCTGAGAATACCAAGCAACTTTGTCTCATAGGGTCGCTTCTATTGCCGCACTGGCTGAGTACATCGCCCTTCATAGGAGCATCGCTACCTGTAGCGCAATCCGTCTCCGAGAGGTCGATGTAGTGATACTTCTTTCCTTCTAACGCCACAGGCTCTTCGTCTCTTCCGATAACCAATCGCCATAAGAAGTGATTACCTGTCTTGTGGTACTTTCCTGCATTCAAGTTGAATGACTCCGAGCGTACTTGGTCTTCCATGGCAAAGTCGTTGTCTACCTTGTCGCCATCTTGCTCTGCGAGGAAATAGCAACGATAAGCCTTCTGTGACACTTCCTTGTATGTCACAGTAACTTCATCTACCTTGTAAGCGGCTACACCACCAGCAGGGGAAATGATTTCCTTACCTCCGATGGTCGATGTCTTCTTGATTACAAGCTCTTCAAAGATAGCCTTCATGCGAACTTCCAAATAGTCGGTGATAAGGTGGGAACGACCTTCTGTGTCGGGTGTCCAGCTACCACCACTCAAAGTAGAGAAATAACCAACTAGCAATCCACGCATAAAACTAATTAAAGACAAAGCCTTGTCTTCCTTATCCTTATGCAAAAAACTATCTTCTACTTTCTTTGCAGAATAGACATTGTAGTCAGTTGGAGTAGTAGAATCATAGCTCTTTATGACGTAAATTGATTTTCCTCCGCCACCATTGCCATTAAGATAACTCTGTCCGTTATAGACAAGTTCCTCTATTTTAGACTCCATTGCATTGAGCCGTGAATATGACGGTTTTTCTCCAACATAATATTTTGCTCCATCATAAGGAATATCTAGACAAAACTCATAACCGATAATTCTTGAAGACCTATAGCTGTCACCATAACCTTTATTATAAAGATTTACTCTGTCTCCTACTCCATGCAAGTTACCCCTACCCTGATTATAGGAATAGTTAGCCTCAGCGGTACATGTATATGTCGTAGGGTCTATCATAGACTTCTTCATATCCTTTATAGCATCAGTCAGTAACTCATTGGAAGCGGAAGAAACCAAAGTTTCGCCCAATTTGGTAGAATCCCAATTGTAGAGGACAAAAGTATCTCCATCCTTTGGATGCAAAGTTATATCCGGCAAGAAACGGCCATAATCCTCATTTGCAACAATCTCAAATACCTGTGACTTAGGATTTATCTGTTCCTTTCCATCTTTCAATATCGGATTGCCATCATCGTCTTTAAGTATTTCTTCAACTCCATCTGGATTAAACTCACATTCGAAGTCCATACCATTAAGAGAACCGCTTTGGAATACTATATGTAGGTTCTTGCCACTAAGAATATACGACTTTCGAAAAGCCATATCACCTGTTTTTTCACAATCTTCATTGATTATGGAAAGAGAGTTTACACGATAGAATGTCCTTTTGATAAAGTCACCTTCTTCAGGTGTACTTTCATCCTCTACATCTTTTTCGTATGATGTCACCTTAGACGTTTTGATAAGATTTCTTGGATAAATATCATCATTTATAGTTACTCCCTCAACATACTGGTCTTCACGGAGTCCACTAACTTGTATATATCCATTTTTCAGTTCAAAGCCATTCTCTGCTAGCAATTGCTTGTTTTTGTCAGAGCATTCTGCTGAATTTGGTAGCATGAGACGTTTTTCAACAACACCATCTTTTGTTATATCAGCATCAGCATCTTTCTTATATCCACTAGGCAAGTTCCTTGCAGCTCCAAAAGCATATACCCTGTTTGCATAAGTGGACTGACTTTGCGAACTAGACATTGAAACAACATTGTCGTTTAGCTTAAAATCCACTATGGTATTTGTGTTTTCACAAGTACCGAAATGCAGTATATTACCTTCAAACCACCATTCGCAATCAAAAGTCTGAGCTATATTTGCGATAGCATCCAACATGCTAGAATTGGAATAGGTTATCAGCTTGGCTGCATTCGCATCCACACTTGCGTCTATAACATAAGTATAGTCCGTTCCTTCTCCAACAAATTTAGAGTCGTAAAGATAAGACTTGTCTAACTTCGCATAATAAGCTAGACTTTTCATTATCACCTCTACATGGGTGCTTATTTTTGAAGTAAGAGAGAATGTCGCTTCTTGTGAACCTGTATTCGGGCGATACTTCAAGATTTTGTTCTTGAATTTACGATAATAAGCATCAAATTGCACATCATAGGAATAGCCCATAGTATCTCCATCCTTGGCTTTATTCATATCTATCAGTTCAAAACGACCATAAGGCGTTTCGATGAAATCCCCTAGTTGCAGATACACAGGCTTTGCAAGTTTAAATGACAACTTGCAATAATGTGATTGCATCAACTCGTAATGAACTAATGCGTCCGATGAGACGGGAACGACACACCTAACATGCTCATTTCCGCTATTGTCGTAATACTTGATTGCAATTTCCTTATAAGTTTTCATACGTAATCTTCAAATTCTTTTAAGTTGAACTTCGACTTATCTTCTATAGTAAGTTCACCTCTATTTGTAGGGTCATACTCTATAAATTTTATACTTTTCTTTCCAATTGAGCCACCTTTGCCTCTGGAATAGCTCGATGATTTTCTTGCACAATACAAGCGATAGACATCATCCTTAGAACTGGGAACTTGAATTGCCACAAAACCATTATCCATAAGCGAATCAAAGGCTTTAACCCTTTTATTATAGTCGCTATGGTCTCTGCCGACAATAACAAACTCCAAGGTAATGCTTCTTTCTGCCTTTTTTGGACGGATAGGGACAACCCTAGTCCCATTCTCCGTCCTTACTTCATTGGTTATATAACTTTTATTGCTGTCTCTTATACACATCTCCGAGCCCACGAGACTAGGCATGATCTC
>ERZ1027239.513-NODE-513-length-14361-cov-5.819866_pt1 | contig 14361 bp, 10 predicted proteins | sample MGYA00519476_ERZ1027239 | MGnify/ENA primary metagenome ERZ1027239 (study PRJEB26926, sample SAMN06164636) | human gut metagenome | biome: ENVO:00009003; feature: ENVO:2100002; material: ENVO:00002003 | host: Homo sapiens | place: USA | collected 2012 ... | reverse complement strand
CATGGGGTTTCTCTTATAGGGCATCGCGGACGAGCCGATCTGGTTCTTTTCAAACGGCTCTTCGACCTGGCGGTCGTGCTGGAGCAGGCGAATGTCGTTCGCCATGCGGTAGGCGCTCTGTGCGATGGAAGAGAGCACATTCAGAATGCGGCTGTCGGCCTTTCTCGGATAGGTCTGGCCGCTGACAGAGAAGCACTTTTCAAAGCCGAACTCCGCGGCGATGCGGCGGTTCATCTCGTCGACCTTGTCACCGTCGCCCTCGAAGAGGTCGACAAAGCTCGCCTCCGTGCCCGTCGTGCCGCGGCAGCCGAGAAAGCGCATCGAGCCGATGACAAAATCAAGCTCTTCAAGGTCCGAGCGGAAGTCCTGCATCCACAGCGTCGCGCGCTTGCCGATCGTCACGGGCTGCGCGGGCTGATAGTGCGTATAGCCGAGCGTCGGCGCGGCGGCGTATTCGCGGGCAAATGCCGCAAGATTCACCATCACGCTGAGAAGCTGCCCTCTCAGGTATTTGAGGCCGTCGCGATACAGCACCAAATCGGCGTTGTCCGTCACATAGCAGCTCGTCGCGCCGAGGTGGATGATGCCGGCGGCGGAAGGCGCCGCCTTGCCGTACGCGTACACATGCGCCATCACGTCGTGGCGCACCTCGTGCTCGCGCTTTTCGGCGACCTCGTAGTCGATGTCGGTGATGTGCGCGGCGAGCTCGTCGACCTGCTCCTGCGTGATGGGCAGGCCCAGCTCGTGCTCGGCGCGGGCAAGCGCCACCCACAGTCTGCGCCACGTCTGGAAGCGCATATTGGGGGAAAAGAGGTGCAGCATGTATTCGGACGCATAGCGGGACGAAAGCGGGGACTCGTAAATATCCTTGCGCATAGGGTTCTCCTTTTCTTTCTCAGCGGTCGCTGTTCGTATTTTATATAGTTTATATAGAATGAAGCAAAGTTGCAATAGAAAAGTAAAGAGGGGGCCTTCGTCCCCTCTTTACTTTGGTGTGTCAGCGGATGATGAGGCTCTCGCGCTCCGCGCCGACGGAGACGAAGCCGATGTGGCAGCCGATGGCCTTTTCAACGTATTCGACGTAGCTGCGGGCGGCTTCGGGAAGGTCCTCCCAATTACGCGCGCCGGAGATGTCGCACTGCCAGCCGGGCAGATACTCGACGACGGGCTTGGCGTCCTGCAGCAGCACGGGGAACGGGAAGTCGTCGGTCTGCTCGCCGTTTAATTCATAGTGTGCGCAGACGGGGATCTTGTCCATGTAGCTCAGGACATCGAGCTTCGTCAGGGCGATGTTCGTCGCGCCCTGCGTCTCCACGCCGTAGCGCGTCGCGACCAGATCGATGGGGCCGACGCGGCGGGGTCTGCCGGTCTTCGCGCCGTACTCCGCGCCCGCGTCGCGCAGCTGCTGCGCCCCTTCGCCGAACCACTCGCAGACGAACGGGCCCTCGCCCACGCAGGAAGAGTACGCCTTCACCACGCCCACGACCTCGTCGAGCTTCGCCGTGGGAAGGCCCGAGCCGACGGGCGCATACGCCGCAACGGCGTTCGAAGAGGTGGTGTAGGGATAGATGCCGTAGTCCAGGTCGCGCAGCGCGCCGAGCTGGGCTTCAAAGAGGATGGACTTGCCCTCCTTCTGCGCGTTTCTCAGGAAACGGCCGGTGTCGGTGATGTAGGGCTTGATGGCGCCGCAGTAGGTGTTGACCCACGCCATGAGCTCGTCCATCGTGTAGCCCTTTGCGCCGTAGATCTTCTGGAGCATCAGGTTCTTCCACTCAAGAAGGTCGGCAAGGTGCTCCTTTAAGTGCTCGGGGTGCAGGAGCTCGCCCGCCTGTACGGTCTTTTTCTGGTACTTGTCGCCATAGAACGGCGCGATGCCTTGCTTGGTCGAGCCGTACTTCTTGTCGGCAAGGCGCGCTTCCTCGAGCGCGTCGAGCTCGCGGTGCCAGGGCAGCAGCAGCGACGCGCGGTCGCTGACCTTCAGATTCTCCGGCGTGATGATAACGCCCGCGGCGCGCAGCGTCTCCATCTCCTTGAGCAGGTTTTCGCAGTCCAGCGCCACGCCGTTGCCCAGAATGTTGACAACGCCGTCGCGGAAAATGCCGCTCGGCAGCAGGTGCAGGGCAAACTTGCCCTTTTCATTCACCACAGTGTGGCCCGCGTTGCCGCCGCCCTGATAGCGGACGACCACGTCATAATGGTCCGTGAGGTAGTCGACCATGCGGCCCTTGCCTTCATCGCCCCAGTTGATGCCTACGATCGCGCAATTTGCCATTGTATTGATCCTCCGATCCGGAGCGGGCCCGCTCTGCGAGTCCTGCTCAAATTTTTCAACCGAGTTATTATAGTCACATTTTCCGCCCATGAAAAGAGTTAATTTTGCATAGCTATTATTAGCATTACTTATGTCTTGTTGATTTTTGCGTCAAATTGAAATAATGCGCTATTCCGCTTCATTCAAGGTGTTTCGTCAATAGTGTCCAAAGTTGAGGCTCTGATATTGTTTCCTTTTTTCAGCACTTAGGACTTGCAATGTTGAGTCTCATGTGCAATAATTAGTTTGCAGTTATGAAGGTCACCACAAGATATAGTGTTATGTAAAGGGTACACCAAAAGAAGAGGAGACGGGAATACATGAGAGTTATCAAGCGCAACGGCGCAGAAGTAGAATTTGATATCGTCAAGATCATCGCCGCAGTGACTAAGGCTAACGACGTTGTGGATGAGGAGGCTCGCATGACGCCCGTCCAGATCCAGCGCATCGCCGAGAGCGTGGAGTTCTCCTGCCAGAGTCTGGGCCGCGCACCCACGGTCGAGGAGATCCAGGACTTTGTCGAGCACCAGATCATGGCGCACGGCGCGTTCGAGGTCGCTAAGCGCTACATCACTTATCGTTACAACCGCTCGCTCGTGCGCAAGAGCAACACGACGGACGACAAAATTCTCTCCCTCATCGAGTGCAACAACGAAGAGGCCAAGCAGGAGAATTCCAACAAGAACCCCGTCGTCAACTCCACCCAGCGCGACTATATGGCCGGCGAGGTGAGCCGCGATCTGACGAACCGTCTGCTCTTGCCCGAGGATATCGTCAAGGCGCATGAAGAGGGCATCATCCACTTCCACGACACGGACTACTACGCCCAGCACATGCACAACTGCGACCTTGTGAACCTGGAGGACATGCTGCAAAACGGCACCGTCATCACGGGAACCCTCATCGAGCGCCCACATTCGTTCGCGACCGCGTGCAACATCGCGACGCAGATCGTCGCGCAGGTCGCCTCGAACCAGTACGGCGGCCAGTCCATCTCGCTGACGCACCTTGCCCCCTTTGTCGACGTATCGCGCCAGAAGATCAGAAAGCAGGTGCTCGCCGAGGTCGAGGCCCTCGGCGTCGACCCCACGGAGGACAAGATCACCGAAATCGTCGAAAAGCGCCTGCGCGAGGAGATCCGCCGCGGCGTGCAGACCATCCAGTATCAGGTCGTGACGCTTCTGACCACGAACGGTCAGGCGCCGTTCATCACCGTTTTCATGTACCTCAACGAGGCGAGAAGCGAGCAGGAAAAGCGCGACCTTGCCGTCATCATCGAGGAAATGCTCGAGCAGCGCTATCAGGGCGTCAAAAACGAGCAGGGCGTGTGGGTCACGCCCGCCTTCCCCAAGCTCATCTACGTGCTCGAAGAGGACAACATTCACGACGACTCGCCGTATTATTACCTCACACAGCTCGCCGCCAAGTGCACGGCGCGCCGCATGGTGCCCGATTACATCAGCGAAAAGAAGATGCTCGAGCTCAAGGGCGATGTGTATCCCTGCATGGGCTGCCGCAGCTTCCTGACGCCTGACCGCTTCACCGACGCGGGCGTCGGCAACATCGCGAATGCCGGCAACTATGTTCCCGGCAAGCACAAGTATTACGGCCGCTTCAATCAGGGCGTCGTCACGATCAACCTGCCCGACGTGGCACTCTCCTCCGGCGGCAACATTGAAAAGTTCTGGACGATCTTTGAAGAGCGTCTTGAGCTCTGCCACCGCGCGCTGCGCTGCCGTCACGACCGCCTGAAGGGCACGCTCTCCGACGCGGCGCCCATTCTCTGGCAGTACGGCGCGTGCGCAAGACTCAAAAAGGGTGAGCCCATCGACAAGCTCCTCTACGACGGCTATTCCACGATCTCGCTCGGCTACGCGGGACTTTACGAGTGCGTGAAGTACATGACCGGCAAGAGCCACACCGACCCCAGCGCAACGCCCTTCGCCCTCTCCATCATGCAGAAGATGAACGACAAGTGCAAGGAGTGGAAAACCGCCGAAAATATCGACTACTCCCTCTACGGAACGCCGCTCGAGTCCACGACCTACAAGTTCGCCAAGTGCCTGCAAAAGCGCTTCGGCGTGATCGAGGGTGTGACGGACAAGGGCTATATCACGAACTCCTACCACGTCCACGTGACGGAAAAGATCGACGCGTTCACCAAGCTCAAGTTCGAGGCGCAGTTCCAGCACCTCTCCCCCGGCGGCGCGATCAGCTATGTCGAAGTGCCCAACATGCAGCAGAACCTTGAAGCGGTTTTGCAGGTGATGAAGTTCATCTACGACAACATCATCTACGCCGAGCTCAACACGAAGTCCGACTACTGCCAGGTCTGCGGCTGGGACGGTGAGATCGACATCGTCGAGGAGGGCGGCAAGCTCATCTGGCGCTGCCCGAAGTGCGGCAACACCGATCAGGACAAGATGAACGTCGCCCGCCGCACCTGCGGCTACATCGGCACCCAGTTCTGGAACCAGGGCCGCACGCAGGAGATCAAAGAGCGCGTGCTGCATCTGTAAGGCTGCGCCATAAAATTGCTGTTTAGGTGGGAGCGCGGTGCGCTCCCACCTTTTTCTGATAAGGAGGTCATTTCCCATGCACTATGGCGAGATCAAAAACTGCGACATCGCCAACGGCCTTGGCGTGCGCGTGACGCTGTTCGTCTCCGGCTGCACGAACCACTGCGAAAACTGCTTTCAGCCGCAGACGTGGGACTTCTGCTACGGCAAGCCTTTCACGAGTGAAACGGAGGACGAGCTCATCCGCCTGCTCTCCCCCGACTATATCAACGGTCTCACGCTGCTCGGCGGCGAGCCGTTCGAGCCCAAAAATCAGCGCGCGCTGCTGCCGTTTCTCCGCCGCGTGAGGCGTGAGCTGCCGCAAAAGACGATCTGGTCGTTCACAGGCTTTACGTGGGAGGAACTGCACGACCCCGCCGCGTATCCGCGCTGCGAGGTGACGGACGAACTGCTGTCACTGCTCGATGTGCTCGTCGACGGGCGCTATGTGGACGCGCTGCACGATATCTCGCTGCGCTTTCGCGGCTCGTCGAACCAGCGCATCATCGACGTTCCGAAAACGCTGCAATCAGGTACGCTGACGCTCTGGGACGAGCGCGCGAACATCTGAGGAAAACGCGACAAAACAGCGCTTCCCATTGTTCGTCATTTTTTAACATTTCCCCACTTGCAATTCAAAAAGCACTGTGTTATATTGTGCAGGAAATTGAAAAACATCTCGTTTTTACAAAAATCGACAGGAGGTTTTTACACAATGAAACATCTCGGTTTATTTGCAGCAGGCGTGCTGTTCGGCACCGCCGGTCTCAAGATCCTTTCCAGCAAGGATGCCAAAAAGGTCTACTCTCACACCACCGCCGCGGTGCTGCGTGCCAAGGACTGCGTGATGCAGGCCGTCACGAACGTCCGTGAGGATGCTGAGGACGTCTACGCCGACGCCAAGGACATCAACGAGCGCCGCGCAGCGGAAGAGGACGCCGAAGTCATTGCGGACGCGTCCGAGGAAAAAGCGGACGAGGAATAAATCGCAGGAGAGCCGCGACGCGCGGCTCTCTTTCACTTTCGGAGGAATTGATACACTATGAAATGCAAAATTCTGCACGAATCCGCCGGGCGTATACGCGTGCATCTGAATTGCCGCCGCATGACGCTGCATCAGGCGGACGTTCTGGAATATTATCTGCGCAATGTGGACGGCGTGCGAGAGGTCTCGGTCTTTGACCGCACGCAGGACGCCGTGATCGTTTACCGCGCGGACCGCGCCGCGCTCGTGCACGCGCTCGCAGCGTTCTCGTTCGACAAGGCCGAAACAATGGACCTTGTCCCCGACCATACGACGCGCAAACTCAACCGTGAATTTGAAGACAAACTCTCGTGGACGGTGATCCGCCGCGTGATCTCGAAGCTCTTCTTCCCGCTCCCCGTCACCACGGCGCTCGCCATCTATCACTCGATCAAGTACATCCGCGAGGGTCTTTCCGCACTGCTGCACGGCAAGCTCTCCGTCGCCGTGCTCGACGCCACCGCCGTCACCGTGTCGATGGTGCGCGGCGACTTCTCAACGGCGAGCTCCGTGATGTTCATGCTCCGCCTTGGCGAAATCCTCGAGGACTGGACGCACAAGAAGTCCGTTGCGGACCTCGCGGGCGCCATGTCGCTCAACGTTGACCACGTCTGGCTCAAGACGGGCGAGACGGAAACGCTCGTTCCCATCGGCGATATTCAGGCGGGCGACTGCGTCGTTGTCCGCACCGGCAGCCTCATCCCGCTCGACGGCAAGGTCGTCTCCGGCGAGGCGATGGTCAATCAGGCGTCCATGACGGGCGAGTCCATGCCCGTGCCCAAGCGCGAGGGCAGCTATGTCTACGCAGGCACCGTCGCCGAAGAGGGCGAGTGTGTCGTTCGCGTGGAAAAGGCGCTCGGCGGCGGCCGCTATGACCGCATCGTGCGCATGATCGAAGAATCGGAAAAGCTCAAATCCACGGCTGAGGACAAGGCCTCGCGCCTTGCCGATAAACTTGTGCCTTACACGCTCGGCGGCACGATCCTGACCTATCTCATTACGCGCAATATCACAAAGATGCTGGCCGTGCTGATGGTCGACTTCTCCTGCGCGCTCAAGCTCTCCATGCCCATCGCGGTGCTCTCTGCCATGCGCGAGAGCAGCAGCCATCACATCTCCGTCAAGGGCGGGCGCTTCCTCGAAGCCGTCGCCCAGGCGAACACCATCGTCTTTGACAAGACCGGCACGCTCACCTACGCCACGCCCAAGGTCGCGCAAATCGTCACCTTCGGCGGCAACGAGGAGAGTGAAATGCTCCGCCTCGCCGCGTGCCTCGAAGAGCACTATCCCCACTCTATCGCCAACGCCGTCGTGGCCGAGGCCAGGGACCGCGGATTGACGCACGAGGAGTATCACTCTCAGGTCCAGTACGTCGTGGCGCACGGCATTTCGAGCATGGTGGACGAGAAAACAGTGCTCATCGGCAGCGCACACTTCGTCTTCGAGGACGAGGGCTGCCGCGTGCCGGAGGGCGAAGAGGAGAAGTTTGAATCGCTCCCGCCCGAGTATTCGCACCTGTACCTCTGTATCGCGGGCGAGCTCGCCGCGGTCATCTGCATTCATGACCCCCTGCGCAAGGAGGCGAAAGCCGCCGTGCGCGCGCTGCACGAGCTCGGTATCGACAAGGTCGTGATGATGACCGGCGACAGCCGCAAGACTGCCGAAGCCGTCGCCGCTGAGGTCGGCGTCGACGATGTCTACGCCGAAGTGCTGCCCGAGGACAAGGCCGCGTTCGTCCGCAGCGAAAAGGCCGCGGGCCGCAAGGTCATCATGATCGGCGACGGCGTGAACGACTCCCCCGCCCTGTCCGAGGCCGATGCCGGCATTGCCATTTCGACCGGCGCCGCCATCGCGCGCGAGATCGCGGATATTACCATCTCGTCCGAAGATCTGTTTGCGCTCGTCACGCTGCGCTCTCTCAGTCAGGAGCTCATGGCCCGCATCCACCGCAACTACCGTTTCATCGTGGGCTTCAACTTCTCGCTCATCGTGCTCGGCGTGCTTGGTATCCTGCCGCCGACGACCTCGGCGCTGCTGCACAACATGTCCACACTCGCCATCGGCCTCAAGAGCATGACGAACCTCCTGCCCGAAAGCGAGCAGAGCAGCGCTAACTGATTTTTCCCGATAAAAAAGCTCCATGCCAAGGCACGGAGCTTTTTTGCTATACAAGTTTGATTTTACGCAGGGCCGCAGGCCTTGATGGCATCGTCGACGATCTTTTCCGCGTCTGCGCCCGCGATGTCGAGGTTTTCGGCTTCCATGAGCTTGACGGTCGGAATGCCGAAGCAGTCCTGCGCGATGGTCTTCCAGTAGTCGTAGCCAAAGCGGCCGTCGAACGGTCCACCGCTGGTCGTGACATAGTAGAGCTCGCTTGCGCGGCACAGGCCGACGGGCTCGCCCGCCTCGCTGTACTTCGTCACGATGCCCGTGACATAGATATTCTCCAAATACACCTTGAGCTGCGCGGGAAACGACAGGTCCCACAGCGGCGCAGCGATGACAATTCTGTCCGCCGCGGCGAACTGACGGGCGTAACGGAACATTTCATCGTCATACTTCTTTTCCGCGAGCAGCGCGTCGCGCTTTGCGATGTCCGCGCGCCCCAGCGGGTGCAGCGGCTCGTCATAAAGGCGCAGCTCCTCGTATTCGCCGAGCGCTTTCAGCAGCGCGCGGGCCAGTCTTTCCGTGCGCGATTCTCCGCGCGGGCAGCAGCTAATAAAAAGCGTCATGTCCTTTCCCTCACAGTACGCAGTAGTACATGATAAATGTGTTCGCCACGCCGAGCAGAATACCGGCGATGACCTGCAGCGGCGTATGACCGACAAACTCCTTGAGCTTCGCCTCCGGAAGCTTTTCCGACGCGAGCGAGTTGAACGCCTCGACGATGTCGTTAATGATAACGGCCTGCCGCCCCGTTTCGAGCCGGACGCCCATCGCGTCCTTGCAGACGACGATGGCGAAGATGAACGCCATCGCGAATTCAAACGAACCGAGCCCGTAGACGAGCGCCGCCGCGGTCGCGAGCGACGAGACCGTGGCCGAATGGCCGCTCGGCATCCCGCCGTCGCCGATCAGGCGCGTAAAGTCGATGCTCTTCGTCACGATGGCATGAATGACCGTCTTGATGAGCTGCGCCCAGAACCACGACGAGAGACCGATGAGCAAAAAGGGATTCGACAGCAATTCCTGAAACCAATTCATATGTTTCCGCTTCCTTTCGCGGTGCGGGCTTTGTCAGCCCTTGAATGTTCCTTATTATACCACCGTTTTCCAGTTCGGCAATAAACTTTCTTTTAACTTCTTCCGCAGAAAATATAAACCAGCGCAGGCTCACCTGCGCTGGTTTTTCTTTACGACGCCTGTGCGAACTGGCTGTTGTAGAGCTCGGCGTAGAAGCCGTTTTGCTCCATCAGCTGCTCGTGCGTGCCGCTCTCGATGACGTCGCCGTCGCGCATCACGAGGATGAGGTCGGCGTTCTTGATGGTCGACAGGCGGTGGGCGATGACAAAGCTCGTCCGGCCCTTCGTCAGCTCGTCCATCGCGCGCTGAATGAGAAGTTCCGTGCGCGTATCGACCGAGGACGTTGCCTCGTCGAGGATCAGCATCGGCGCATTCTGGAGCATCGCGCGGGCAATGGTCAAAAGCTGCTTCTGTCCCGCCGAGATGGTCGTGCTCTCGCTGAGCACGGTGTCAAAGCCCTGTGGCAGCGAGTGGACAAATTTGTCGAGGCCGCAGGCCTTGCAGACCGTTTCGAGCTGCTCGTCCGTGATACCCTCCATGTTATAGACCAGGTTCTCGCGGATCGTGCCCTCAAAGAGCCACGTGTCCTGCAGGACCATACCAAAGAGCTCGTGCACATCCTCGCGGCGCAGGTCGGTCGTCGCCACGCCGTCGATCGTAATGCGGCCGCTGTTGACCTCGAAAAATCGCATCAGGAGGTTCACCATCGTGGTCTTGCCCGCGCCGGTGGGGCCGACGATGGCGACCTTCTGGCCCGGATGGACCTCAGCGGAGAAATCCTTGATGATGATCTTGTCGGGCGAATCAGGGTAGCTGAAGCGCACGTGGTCGAACGTCACCGCGCCGCGCACGGCGTCGAGCTTCTCGGTCTTGTCGCTCTCGTCGCCGAGCTCTTCACTTTCGAGGAAGTCGAAAATACGATGCGCGGAGGCGGAGGCCGTCTGCAAATTCGTCATGCCCTGTGCGATCTGCGTCAGAGGCGTGGTGAAGAGGCGCACATACAGGATGAACGAGACGATGACGCCGAATTCGATCGTGCCATTGATGGCCAGCACCGAGCCGAACACGCACACGGCAACATACGAGAGGTTGCCGATCACGTTCATGAGCGGCTGCATCACACCGGAGAGGAACTGCGAGCGCCAGTTTGCGTCATAGACCGCCGCGTTCAGGCCGTCGAAGTGGTCGAGGACCTTATCGACTGCGCGGCTGATGCGCACGACCTCATGGCCGGAATACATCTCCTCGACATAGCCGTTGAGCTCGCCGAGGCTCTTCTGCCGCGCGGTGAAGTAGCGCTGCGACTTCGACATGATGGCGACGATCAGCACCATGCCAAGGAGCGTGATGCACAGTGCGACGAGCGCCATGCGCCATTCGGTCACGAACATCATAATAAGGCAGCCGACAAACTGCGTCGCGGCGCTGATGATGGTCGGCAGGCTGTTGGTAAGTCCCTGCTGGAGCGTTGACACATCGTTTGTGATGCGGCTCAAAATGTCGCCCTGCGAGGTGGTGTTGAAATACTTCTGCGGCACGCGGTTGATCTTTTCCGAGAGCTCACCTCTCATGCGGTAGGACATTTTCAGCGTCACGACCGCCATGATATAGTGTTGGATGAAGCCAAACAGCGCGCTCAGGCAGTAAATAATGGCAAAGAACACGCCGATCTTCGCAATGGCGGCGAGGTCAATGCCGGTGAAGAGGCCGTCGGACATGATGGTCGCCATTTTGCCAATCTTGTCGGGGCCGATGATCGTCATCACGGCGCTCAGCGCCGCCAGCACGAGCGCAAAAATGATAATGCCCATGCTCGAGCTCATATACGCGCCCGTGCGCTTGAGCGCGCCGACGGGATTGCTGTTTTTCTTTTTCATCTTCTCTCTCCTCCTTTACGCGAGCTCCGCGGCGCTGAGCTGGGAGGTCGCGATCTCGCGGTAAACGTCACAATTCCGCATCAGCTCTTCGTGCGTGCCGATGCCCACGGCCTCGCCGCGGTCGAGCACGACGATCTTGTCCGCGTGGCGGATGGTGCTGATGCGCTGCGCGACGATGATCTTCGTCGTGTCGTGCAGCTGCTTGGATAGCCCCTCGCGCAGCTTCGCATCCGTGCGGTAGTCCAGAGCGGAGAACGAATCGTCGAAGACGAGGATCTCCGGTTTTCTCGCCAGCGCGCGGGCGATGGAAAGGCGCTGCTTCTGGCCGCCGGACATGTTGCGGCCCATCTGCGCCACATGGTGCTGCGTGCCGTCGGGGAGCTTGTCGACAAACTCCTTCGCCTGCGAAAGCTCGACGGCCTGCGCAAGGCCCTCATCGTCCGCCGGCGCTTCGCTCTCGCCAAAGTAGACATTGTCGCGGATGCTGCCGGCGAAGAGCACCGCCTTCTGCGTCACGTAGCCGAGCTTGTTGTAGAGTGTGTCGAACGTGTAGTCCCTGACGTTCACGCCGTCGACAAGCACCTCGCCCTCCGTCGCATCGTAAAAGCGCGGGATCAGGCTCACAAGTGTCGTCTTGCCGCTGCCCGTCGCGCCGATGACGGCAAGCGTCTCGCCCCTGTTCACACGGAAGCTGATGTTCGAAAGCTCATCCTCCGAAGTGTGCGGATAGCGGAACGAAACGTTTTTGAACTCCACTGTGCCGTGCTCTTTGCATTCGCTCACGCTGCCCTCGCGGATATTCGCCTTGCGCTCGAGCACCTCGTTGATACGCTCGGCCGAGACCTGCGCCTGCGGCAGCAGCATGAAGATCATCACGAGCATCATAAAAGACATCACCACGTAGGTTGCATACGTGCTGAACACCAGCACGTCGCTGAACATCGTGAGGCGCGCTGCGGAATCGGTCAGCGCGATGTTGTTGACGAGCGCCGCACCCAGCCAGTAGATCGTGAGCGCCAGGCCGTTCATACCGAGCGTCATCGTCGGCTGGACGAGGGCGAAGAGCTTCTGGTTCTTTACCTGCACATTCATCATGTCAAGGCTCGGCTTGTTGAACTTGTCGTTCTGGTACTGCTCGGCGTTGAACGCGTGCACCACGTTGATGCCCGTCAGGTTTTCGCGCGCCACACGGTTGATCTGGTCTGTCAGCTTCTGCACGATGCGGAAACGCGGGATGCAGATGCTCATCACCGTTATCACCGTCACGCAGATGACCACGACGAATGCCGCTGTCACGGCGGAGAGCTCCCAGCTCTTGCCGAGAATTTTGATGATGGCCCACACGGCCATGATCGGCGATTTGATCATCATCTGCAGGCCCATCGCCACGATCATCTGAATTTGCGTGATGTCGTTCGTCGTTCTCGTGATGAGGCTGGCGACGGAAAAATCCTGCATCTCCTCGCTGCCGATGTCCATCACGTGGCGGAAGAGCTTTTCGCGCACCGCGAAGCTGAAGCCCGACGCCGCCTTGGCCGCGAGATACCCGCAGCCCACGGCCAGCACGGCGCTTGCGAGCGTGCAGCCAAGCATTTTCACGCCGACGGACAGGATATCCGCCGTCGCCCCCGACGTTTTGATGAGCGTCGTCAGATCGGTCATGTAATCCGGCAGCCGCAGGTCAAAGTAGACCTGCACCGCCACAAGCACGGTGCACAGCAGCACCATGAGCACCTCTTTGCGGCGCATGTTTTTGAGTAGTTTGATCATTGTTGTTTCTCCTGATTTCTTCTTTGGGCCCTCAGCGCTTTTCCTTGCAGATGCCGTTCAGATTGCCATCCATTCTTTCAAGGCAGCGGCGCATCGTCGCCAGATCCTCCTCCGGGATGCCCTCGAGCAGACGTCTTCCGAACTGCCACTGCACCTGCCGTCCGCGCTCAATGAGCACTTGCGCCTGTTCCGTACAGACAAGCCTTGTCTGCCGCCGGTCGCCCGGCATCTCCTGCCGCTCAAGAAGTCCATCCTGTACCAGTCTCTCCACGTGCACGGAGACGATACCCGGTTTGTGCCCGCGCAGGCGGCAGATGTCCTTCGCCGTGTTGTGCTCGGGATTGTTGGCGAGAAAGAGCAGAATATCCATCGCTAACGGCGGCAGGCCGGTCTCCTTGCACAGCGGAGTTAACATAACGTGATAAGCCTTTGTCATCTTGTTGGCGTGGCTGAAAAGCGTTGCCCCGCGCATCGGTTCCTTCGGCATCATATCGGTTCCTTTCCGACCTCATTCGGTCACGCGCCGCGCTCGCTCGTCATCGAATGATAATCTTCTAATTTTAGAACGTCATCATTATAGTTGTTTCCTTTGCAAAGTCAATAAACAAATTATGAACGTTCCAAAAAAGGGCGCGAAAAAGCGCCGCCTTTCGGCAGCGCTTTTTTCGTATTCTGTTACAGGGACAGCTGGATAAGGCCGAGGATGAGCATATGTACCGGATAAAACGCGTAGCAGGCATACTGAAACGCCTTGCTGTGGTGTCCCTGCCGCCCGCGGTAGAGCCAGATGGGCACGAGCGAGAGCAGTGCAAGCCCCTGCTCGCAGACCTCAAACTCCAGTCCGAAAAGCTCGATCGGGAAAATCTGTCCTCCGATGAGCGACACATTGATCCAATAGAGCGCCGCGATCTGCCCGAGCAGCTTCCACCACTCTCTGCCGCGGAGGAAATAGAACACAAACACCGTCAAAACGCCCATGCCGTAATAATCTACCATGCCGAGCGTGCCGAGCGCAAAGCCCAGCACCGTGACCGCAACGCAAGTCAGAAGATAGAGCCATGTCTTCCCCTTTTCCCGCACGGCCTCCATCGCCCGAATGCCGAGAAGGCCGATGAGCAGCGTCCAGATGACATTCTGGTGCACAGGGTAGAACCACGTGCCGCCGTACATCAGGTCAAAGGGAATTTCCGACAGCAACGCAAAAATCAGCATCCGCTGCGCATATTTTTTGAAACTGTGCGTGTGGAAGTAGCCCTCCACCGCCATGAAGGCAAAAATGGGGAACGCGAGACGTCCCACGCAGGTCATCCACTCCTGCGAAAGAAAAAGCGTCGCCCACAGGTGGTCGAGCAGCATGAAGGCCATCGCTAAAATGTGCAGCGCCGCGGCGCTGAGGTCAAACTGTTTTTTCATTGATCTCTCCTGTTGATTTCTCTCTTTTCCCCGCTGTTGCGCAAAGTTATTTTATTTTATCAGATCTCGCGTCAAAAGTCACGCTTAATTTTTGCGTTTCTTTCTCTGCAAAATAAATATCCCCCGGCCTAGCCGGGGGTATTTCTTAGACGGGCGAAGCCCTAT
>ERZ1027239.507-NODE-507-length-14431-cov-4.952908_pt1 | contig 14431 bp, 11 predicted proteins | sample MGYA00519476_ERZ1027239 | MGnify/ENA primary metagenome ERZ1027239 (study PRJEB26926, sample SAMN06164636) | human gut metagenome | biome: ENVO:00009003; feature: ENVO:2100002; material: ENVO:00002003 | host: Homo sapiens | place: USA | collected 2012 ... | reverse complement strand
CTACACAAGGCTATTCGTCGGCAGCGTCAGATGTGTATAAGAGACAGGTATAATTCCACTTTGCAAAAGCATCATTATCTGATGTTAAACGGAGGAAAAAGAAATCATGACTGTCAAAAATGTTGAAAAGCTGGAAAAGAGCAGAGTCGCGGTGACCGTCGAGGTCGGCGCGGAGGAATTTGAAGCCGCCGTTGCCAAGGCCTACGCCAAGGCCCGCGGCAAGCTCAGCATTCCCGGCTTCCGCCCCGGCAAGGCCCCCCGCAAGATGATCGAAAAGCTCTACGGCGCGGGCGTTTTCTACAGCGATGCCGTTGACATCGCCCTGCCCGAGGCATATACGCAGGCCATCGGCCAGAGCGGCCTCGATGTTGTCGGCTATCCCGAGATCGAGATCGTGGACGACAAGATCGACGAGAACGGCTTCACCTTCAAGGCGACCGTTGCCGTGTATCCCGAGGTCAAGCTCGGCGAGTACAAGGGCCTGACGGCTGAGAAGGAAGAGATCAAGGTCAGCGCCGACGATGTCAAGGAGCGCCTCAATGAGATGGCCGAGCGCAACGCCCGCCTCGTCTCCGTCGACCGCAAGGCCAAGAAGGGCGACATCGCCGTCATCGACTTCGAGGGCTTCGACAACGGCGAAGCGTTCGAGGGCGGTAAGGGCGAGAATTACGAGCTCGAGCTCGGTTCCGGCAGCTTCGTCCCCGGCTTTGAGGATCAGGTCATCGGCATGAAGGCCGGCGAAGAGAAGGATCTCGACATCACCTTCCCCGAGGATTATCACAAGGACCTCGCCGGCAAGAAGGTCGTCTTCCACGTCAAGGCCAAGGAGATCAAGTGCAAGGAGCTTCCCAAGCTTGATGATGACTTCGCCAAGGACGTGTCCGAGTATGACACGCTCAAGGAACTCAAGGACAGCATCAAGCGCGAGATCACCGAGCAGCGCGAGCAGTCCGCCAAGTATGCCGTCGAGAACGAGCTGATGGAGAAGGTCGCCGCGAACATCGAGTGCGACATCCCCGATGAGCTCATCGATGAGCAGTGCGCCCGCTTCCTCGAGGAGTTCAAGCAGCGCTTACAGTCTCAGGGCATCCCCTATGACCAGTACTGCAAGATGACCAACATGGATGAAGCCAAGTTCCTGGAGGAGGGCAAGGAGCCCGCGACCCGTCAGGTGCGCATGGACCTCGCCGTGAACGCCATCATCAAGGAAGAGAAGCTCGAGGCCACCGACGAGGAGGTCGAAAAGCAGTACAACGACCTTGCTGAGAAGTACAGCATGGACGTGGGCGAGCTCAAGAAGTATCTTGACGCCATGTCCGTCCGCACGCAGATCATCCGCGACAAGGCCATCAGCGTCGTCGTGGACAGCGCGAAGATCGAAAAGAAGAAGGCTCCCAAGAAGGAAGCCGAGGGCGAAGCCGCTGAAGGCGAGGAAAAGCCCGCCAAGAAGACCGCTGCCAAAAAGTCCGCCAAGAAGGAAGAGGAAAAGGCTGAATAATCGGCAAAGCGGCCATAATAGATAGAAACGACGATCAACCACAAATGCCTGCCATTTGTGGTTGATTGTGTACATACCAATTTTTTGAACAGGGTATGAACAAGGAGGTTACCAAGATGAGTTTAGTCCCTTACGTCATTGAACAGACCAACCGCGGCGAGCGCTCTTACGATATTTTCTCCCGCCTTCTGGAAGACCGCATCATTTTCCTCGGCGAAGAGGTCAACGATGCGACCGCGAGCCTGATCGTTTCGCAGCTTTTATTCCTCGAGGCCAAGGACCCCGACAAGGACATCCAGCTCTATATCAACTCCCCCGGCGGCAGTGTGACGGCCGGCATGGCGATCTACGACACGATGCAGTATATCAAGTGCGACGTGTCCACCATCTGCGTCGGCCTCGCCGCCAGCATGGGCGCGTTCCTGCTCTCGTCCGGCGCCAAGGGCAAGCGCATTGCGCTGCCGAACGCGGAGATTATGATCCACCAGCCCTCCGCCGGTACGCAGGGCAAGGTCACGGATATGGAGAGCGACGTGGAGCACTTCCTGCGCATCAAGCAGCGCTTGAATAAGATCCTGGCCGAGAACACCGGCAAGACGCCCGAGCAGGTCAAGCTCGACTCCGAGCGCGACCACTGGATGACGGCGGATGAGGCGCAGGCCTACGGCCTTGTGGACAAGGTCATTTACAAGAGATAAGGACAGTTTGACTTATGAGTGAAGATAGGAAAAAAGAGCTTCGCTGCTCGTTCTGCGGCAAGAGCGAGCACGAAGTGCACCGCATGATCCAGGGGCCGGGCGTGCGCATCTGCGATGAGTGCGTCCGCCTGTGCATGGACGTGCTGGAGGACGGCTATGAGCCGCACGACGAGCTGGAAGCGCCCGACTCCATCCCCACGCCGCGCGAAATTCGCGAGGTGCTCGACCAGTATATCATCGGGCAGGAGGCGGCCAAGGTCGCGCTGTCCGTGTCCGTCTACAACCACTATAAACGCATCTTCTTCGGCGGCGACGACGAGGTGGAGCTGCAAAAGAGCAACATCCTGCTCCTCGGCCCCACCGGCAGCGGCAAGACGCTCTTTGCCCAGACGCTCGCCCGCATTCTGAAGGTGCCGTTCGCCATCGCGGACGCGACGACCCTCACCGAGGCGGGCTACGTCGGCGACGATGTGGAAAACATTCTGCTCCGCTTGCTTCAGGCGGCGGATTACGACGTGGAGCTCGCCGAGCGCGGAATCATCTATGTCGACGAGATCGACAAGATCGCCCGCAAGAGCGAGAACACCTCCATCACGCGTGACGTCTCCGGCGAGGGCGTGCAGCAGGCATTGCTGAAAATCGTCGAGGGCACGGTTGCCAACGTCCCGCCGCAGGGCGGCCGCAAGCACCCGCATCAGGAGTTCATCCAGATCGACACGCACAACATCCTCTTCATCTGCGGCGGTGCGTTCGAGGGCATCGAGAAGATCATCGAGAGCCGTCTCGACCGCAAGTCGATGGGCTTCGGCGCGGAGCTCAAGAGCAAAAACGACGTGGATGAAAGCAAGATTTTACGCGAGGTGCAGCCGCACGATATCTTGAAGTTCGGCATCATCCCCGAGCTGGTCGGCAGACTGCCGGTCATCACGGCGCTCGACGCGCTGACGCGCGACGACCTTGTCAAGATCCTGACCCAGCCGAAAAACGCGCTCGTCAAGCAGTATCAAAAGCTGTTTTCTTACGACGACGCTGAGCTCACGTTCGAGCCCAAGGCACTCGAAGCGATTGCCGACAAGGCCATCGAGCGCAAGATTGGCGCGCGCGGCCTGCGCGCGGTAATGGAGGGTCTGCTGATGAACGTGATGTACGACATCCCGTCCGACCGCACGATCGACCGCGTGACCATCACGCCGGGCTGCGTGGAGGGGACGGAACAGCCGAAAATTTCCCACCGCACAGAGAAAGAAGGGGAGGCGCCGCAGCCGTCGCTGCCGGCAGACTCCGCTTCATAAGGAGAAACCCCATGGAACCTGTAACAAAAAATCTTCCGGTCATCGCCATGCGCGGGCTCAATGTGTTCCCTCGCATGAACACGAGCTTTGACCTCGAGCGTCCGATCTCCGTGCACGCGCTTGAGCGCGCCATGGAAAACGGGGAGGAGATTTTTCTCGTCACCCAGCGTGAGATCGGCGTGGAGCAGCCGGAGGAAAAAGACCTGTACGAGATCGGCACGGTCGCGCGCGTGACGCAGATCTTGCGCGTGTCTGACCGTGTGCTGCGCGTGATGATGGAGGGTGCGTGCCGCGCCCGCCTCAAGCGGCTGTGGCAGCGCGAGCCGTTTTTGCAGGCGCAGGTCGAGCTCATCGACGAGCCGCCCACCTCGTGCCATAGCAAGCGGACGGAAGCGATGCTGCGCCAGACCTACGCCAGCGTGACGGAATATGCCGAGCTCGCGCAGAAATTGCCGGACGATGTTTACGCCGCCATTTTATCGACGAACGATCCCGGCTATCTCGCTGACTTTATCGCCCAGCAGCTCAACCTGCGCTATCAGGACAAACAGGATATCCTCGACGAGCTGCGCCCGCTGCCGAGATTGCAGCGCATGAACGAGATTCTGCGCCGCGAGATCGAAGTTACCGCCATGGAGCAGGACATTGAAAGCAAGGTCCGCTCCCGCGTCGGAAAAATTCAGAAGGATTTTGTCCTGCGCGAGCAGATCAAGGTCTTACAGAACGAGATCGGTGAGGGCGGGGAGGACGAAGAACTCGACGAGTATCGCGAGAAGATCAGCAAGGCGCACCTGAGCGAAGAAGTGGAGCGCAAGCTGCTGAAAGATGTGGACAAGCTCGCCAAGCAGCCGTTCGGCAGCGCCGAGGCGAGTGTGCTGCGCAACTATCTCGACACCTGCATGGAAATGCCCTGGGGCGAGGAGACGAAGGAGCGCGCCAGCGTAGACGCCGCGCGCAAGATTCTTGACCGCGACCACTACGGCTTGCAGAAGGTCAAGGAGCGCATTTTAGAGTTCATCGCCGTGCGCCAGCTCAACCCCGAGGCGAAGGGGCAGATTTTATGTCTCGCCGGCCCTCCGGGCGTCGGCAAGACGTCGATCGCGCTGTCGGTCGCCAAGGCGATGAACCGCAAGGTCGCGCGGCTGTCGCTCGGCGGCGTGCGTGACGAGGCGGATATCCGCGGTCACCGCAAGACCTACATCGGCGCGATGCCCGGCCGCATCATCGAGGCTATCTCCCGCAGCGGCTCGATGAATCCGCTGCTCGTGCTCGACGAGGTCGACAAGATGGGAAGCGACGGGCGCGGCGACCCCGCGAGCGCACTTCTCGAAGTGCTCGACAGCGAGCAGAACTACGCCTTCCGCGACCACTATCTTGAAATTCCCGTCGATCTGAGCCGCGTGATGTTCATCATGACGGCCAACACGCTCGACACCATTCTGCGCCCGCTGCTCGACCGCATGGAGATCATTGAAATCCCCAGCTACACGGACGAGGAGAAGGTGCAGATCGCGCAGCGGCACCTGCTGCCCAAGGAGCGTCAGGCCCACGGGCTGACGGCCTCGAGCCTGCGCATGGACGAGAGCGCCATCCGCGCGGTCATCGCGCTCTACACGCGCGAGAGCGGCGTGCGCTCGCTTGAGCGTCAGCTCGGCAAGATCTGCCGCAAGGCGGCAATGCAGCTTGCTACAAGCGATGTAAAGCGAGTCACCGTGACAGAGAAGAACATCAAGGACTTCCTCGGTGCGCCGCATGCTGCACAGGAGAAGATTCCCGAAAAGGACCTTGTCGGCGTGGTGAACGGCCTTGCGTGGACCGAGGTGGGCGGCGAAATTCTGCCCGTCGAGGTCGGCGTGATGGACGGCAGCGGCAAGGTCGAGCTCACGGGCAACCTGGGCGACGTGATGCAGGAGAGCTGCCGCGCGGCGCTCTCGTGCCTGCGCCAGCGGGCGCAGGAGCTCGGCATCGCGCCGGACTTCTACAAGACGAAGGACATCCATATCCACTTCCCTGAGGGGGCCATCCCCAAGGACGGACCCAGCGCCGGTATCGCCATCGCGACAGCGGTGCTCTCCGCGCTGACGGGGCAGGCGGTACACCGCGATGTCGCCATGACGGGCGAGATCACGCTGCGCGGCCGTGTGCTCGCCATCGGGGGCTTGCGCGAAAAGACAATGGGCGCGCTGCGCGCGGGTGTACATACGGTCATTCTCCCGAAGGAGAATGAAAAGGACCTCGACGAGATCGACCCGCTGGTGCGCGAAAAGCTGCGCTTTGTACCGGTCGAGACGGTGGACGCCGTCTTTGCCGAAGCGCTGGTGCTGCCCGAAAAAAGCACCGCTGCCGCGCACGAGAGCTATCTTCCTCCCGTGCAGGAGAGCGCGCACAGCGCGCTGCGTGCGGGCGAAATGAGCTGAAAGGAAACGAAAACCATGGCGATCAACTTCAACAAGGTCGAATTCATCCTCTCGGCGGCGTCGGAAAAGCAGTTCGTGCGCGACGGGATGCCGCAGCTCGCGTTTGCGGGGCGGTCGAACGTCGGCAAATCGTCCGTCATCAACCGGCTCGTCAACCGCAAGAACTTTGCCCGCGTGGGTGCGTCCCCGGGCAAGACCTCGCAGATCAACTACTTTAAGATCGACGGCAAGCTCTACCTCGTCGACCTGCCGGGCTACGGCTACGCCAAGGTCTCCAAGACCGAGCGCGACCGCTGGGGCAAGCTGATGGAAAACTATTTCCAGTCTGCGGGGCTCATTCACCTCGGTGTGCAGATCGTCGACGCGCGGCACAAGCCGACGGCGGACGATGTGACGATGCACGACTACTTCGTGCAGACGGGCTGTCCCGTCGTGATTGTGGCAAACAAGCTCGACAAGCTCAAAGCGCGCGAGATCGAGCCGAATCTTGCCCAAATTTGCGAGACGCTGAGTTTGCGCGACGATGAGCTCGTCATTCCGTTCTCTGCCGAAAAGGGCACGGGCAAGGAGCAGCTGATCGCGGCGATCCTCGACCATTTGAACGACTGAAAAGGAATAATGCTTCACAGAAAAGCCTCTGTATGGGTTGACCATACAGAGGCTTTTTATCGTATTTCCCGGGGAATCAGCGGCGCAGCGTCAAAAGCGCGGTGCAGTGGGAGAAGGATTCAAACGTCAGCGCAGGGAAGTGAGGGCGGAACTCGTCATAGACGAAGTAAATTTCATCCTCGTCCCACTCACTGCCTGCCGCAGTTCGACACGCTTCGAGCTCTTCGCGCGTGCGGAAGGCGACGTCGCCGATGAAAAGACAGCCGTCCTGCTTCAAAAGCGGCAGAAGCGCGAGAAGAAAGCCGATTTTCTGCGTGTCCGTCAGGTGGTGGAGCGAGTAGGTCGCGACGATGGCGTCGTACTGCTGTGCGCAAAGCTCGGGCACAAGGCCTTTGGAAAAATCGCCCTGATAGAGCCGCGCGTCCGGCATTTTTGCCTGCGCCAGTTCGATCATGCGCGCGGAAAAGTCCTGTCCATAGATTTGGCAGCCCTGCTCGTAGAGCCGCGAGGTCAGTATGCCCGTGCCGAAGCCGATATCCAGCACATCACGCCCGCTCTGCGCGAGCACGCGCTGATAGAGCGCGTTCATCATGGCGCGGTAGCCCGCAAAGGGGTAGCGGTCGTTCTCGTCGGAGAGGCCGACGCTCTTGTCATAGCCGTCGGCCCAGAGGTCGAAGCCGGTATTGTTCAGCATGTCAGTCCTCCTTTTCGTTCAGCGGGGGAAGACCCAGCTCGTAGAACGCCACGGCGCTTGCCGCGGCGACGTTGAGCGAGTCGACACCGTGGTACATCGGAATTTTGACCGTGTAGTCGCAGCTCGCGATGGTCGAGGACGCGAGCCCGTCACCCTCCGTGCCCATGACGATGGCAAGCTTTTCTTCGGCGGCAAGGCGCGGATCGTCGAGCCGTACGGAGTCGTTGCGCAGTGCCATCGCGACGGTGCGGAAGCCGAGATCGCGCAGCAGCTGCGTCCAGTCGCCGCTTTTGGGCAGGTAGGTCCACGGGATGAGGAACACATTTCCCATGCTGACGCGCGAGGCGCGGCGATAGAGCGGATCGCTGCCCGCAGTCGTGAGCAGCACCGCGTCCATGCCGAGCGCGGCGGCGGAGCGGAAGATCGCGCCGATGTTCGTCGGATTCATCACGTTTTCGAGCACGACGAGGCGCCGCGCATCGCGGCAGACGTCCTCGACGCTTTGGAGCTTCGGCCGCCGCATGGCGCAGAGCATGCCGCGCGTCAGGTGAAAGCCGGTGAGCTGTGTCAGCACGGATTCATCAGCGGTGTAAACCGGAATATCTTGACAGCAGCGGGCGAGAATTTCGCGCCCCTTGCCCTGAGTATGCTGCCGCTCCATCAGAAACGACACCGGCTCACAGCCCGCATCAAGCGCACGGCCGATGACGAGCGGACTTTCCGCGACGAAGAGCGCGTTGTCGGGGTCCGCGCGATTGAGCAGTTGTTTTTCGGTCAGGCGCGCGTAGACGTCGAGCGCGGGATCGGAAAAATCGTGGATTTCGATGATATTTGCCATAGGTCTTCCTTTTTAAGATTCTAAGATGTTCAGCAGTGCGGTGACGTCCGGCAGAACGAACGTCGGCTGCGGGTCAGCGGTGGGGAGGTCTTCTTCCTTCGTCTCGCCAGAGAGGACGAGCAGCGTGTCGATGCCCGCGTTCGCGCCGCTGGCAATATCCGTGTAGATGCGGTCGCCCACGAGCAGTGTTTCCTGCGCGGAAACGCTCGCCTCAAGCATTGCGAGCTGCGGCATCAGCGGTTCGGGCTTGCCGATGACGATGGGGCGGCGGGAAGTCGCGCGCCAGAGCATTTCGCACACGCTCCCGCAGTCGGGCACGAAGCCGTAGGCCGTGGGGCAGACCCAGTCGGGATTTGTCGCAAGGTAGGGGATGCCTTGTCCGAGCAGGATGCAGGCGTCCTCCAGCTTTTGAAATGTCAGCTCGGTGTCGAAGCCCATCAGGAGCGCGTTCGCGTCCTCACGCCGTTCTGCGACGGTAAAGCCCGCCGCGCGGAGCTGTGATTTCATCGACTCCGTACCGCAGACGTAATAGCGTCGGTCTTCTCCGCCGTGCTCGCGGAGATAGTGAATCAGCGCGTCGACCGAGGTGAGAAAATCGGCCGCCTCCGTCGCGACGCCGAGGCGCGTGAGCTTTTTGACGTAGGCCGCTACGCTGCGCGAGGAGTTGTTCGTCAGAAAGCGGTACTGCCCGCCGCGTGCGCGGATGGCAGAGAGCAGCTCGCGGACGCCGGGAAAAAGCCGGTCGCCCAAGTACAGCGTGCCGTCGAGGTCGAAAAGAAAGAGCTTTTTGCGCTGAAGCAGATTATAGTCAACCATCAGTCACGCTTTCTTTTTGCCGTCGATCGCAATGAAGAAGAATGAGCTCACCGCCAGAAGATAGGGGTAGAAGAGGTTTGGGATGATGTCGAACGCGGAGATGGCGTAGCCCAGCTCATGCGCCGCCGAGATCGCGACGAGCATCTGTGCGCCGTAGGGGATGATGCCCTGGAAGATGCAGGAGAACGTGTCGAGGATCGACGCTGCCTTGCGCGGGGTGATGCCGTACTCCTCGCTCATCTCCTTGGCGATGGGGTTTGCCATAACGATGGCGACGGTGTTGTTCGCGGTGGCAATGTCCATCGCGCCGACGAGAAGGCCCATGCCGATCTGGCCGCCGCGCTTGCCGCGAAACGCCTTTTTGATCCAGCCGAGCAGCGCTTCAAAGCCGCCGTACTCACGGATCAGCGCACAGATGGCGGAAACTAAGATCGCGACCATCGAGGTTTCAAACATCCCGGCCGCACCGCTGCCCATGTTTTCGAGCAAGGTCTTGACTGCGAGGATGCCGGTCTGCCCCGTCGCGCCGGTCGCGAGCGCGATGACCGCGCCGGATACGATACCGATGAGCAGCACGACAAAGACGTTGATACCGATGATGCCGCCGATGAGCACGAGCACATAGGGGATGATCTGAATGAGATTGTAGGCAGGGATGGGCGCGGGGTGCACGTCCGCATTCAGCGTCAGCACGAGGATGAGTGCGAGCGACGCGAGCGCGGCGGGGAAGGCGATGTGGAAATTTTCGCGGAATTTGTCCTTCATCGCGCAGCCCTGCCCGTTGCAGGCGGCGATGGTCGTGTCGGAAATGAAGCTCAGATTGTCACCGAACATTGCCCCGCCCATGACGGACGCGACACACAGCGGCAGGGAATAGCCGCTCGCCGCGGCGATGGGGATGGCAATGGGCGTGATGAGCGTGATGGTGCCGACGCTCGTGCCCATCGCGGTGGAGACAAAGCAGCTTACGACGAACAGCACCGCCACGGCGAATTTCGACGGGATGATCGAGAGCATGAAGTACGCAACGCTCTCCGCACTCGAGCGGCCCACGACGCCGACGAACATACCCGCGGCTAAGAAGATGAGCAGCATCGTGATGATGTTCTTATCGCCCACACCATGGCCCATCAGCGTGAGCTTTTCGTCGAACGACAGCGCACGGTTCTGGCAGCAGGCCACAAGCAGCGCAATGAGGAAGATGACGACGATGGGGATGGAATAAAATCCCATCGGGATTTTGAGCACGTACTCAAAGATCAGGCCGAGGCCCAGATATAAGACAAGGAACACTAAGATCGGCAGCAGCGCCGCGGGATTGGCTTTTTTTGACATGGGATGACACTCTCTTTCTCCAAACATAAAAAAAGCTCCTGCACGGAGCTTTTTGTGCGATATGAATTATTATAAGGAGCGTGGAGGACCTTGTCAAGTGAGATTTGCCCAAAATTGAGCGCAAAAGGGCTTGACAGAAGGACTCTAATCTGTTAGTGTACAAATATACTCTAACAGATTAGAGAGGGAACAAGATGGAAACGCCGAAAATTTTTGAGAGCGAATACCGCTTTTGCCAAATTCTGTGGGCACACGAGCCGGTCAAGAGCCGTGAATTGGTCGCCCTGTGCGCCGAGCATTTGGGCTGGAAACCGACGACGACCTACACGGTCATCAAACGGCTCTCTGAGCGCGGGGTGCTGAAAAACGAGAATACTGTCGTCACGTCGCTCATCTCACAGGACGAGGCGCAGACCGCCGAGATCGACGAGCTGCTCGACAAGCGCTTCGACGGCTCGCTGCCCGCGTTCGTCGCCGCGTTTACAAAGTCGAGCCACGTGAGCGACAAAGAGCTTGACGAGGTGCAGAAAATGATCGACCTTTATCGAAAGGAGAATCATCATGGATGACGTCTTTTTGAAGCTCGTGAACCTCAGCATCAGCGCAAGCTGGCTCATTCTGGCGGTGCTCGTGCTGCGGGTCGTCCTCAAAAAAGCGCCGAAGTGGGTCATGCCGCTTCTCTGGGGTGTGGTCGCACTGCGGCTTGTCTGCCTGTTTTCGATTGAAAGCGCGCTCTCGCTCATCCCGAGCGCCGAGACCATCCCAAGCGAGATCGTGACCGAAACGCGCGAGCCGGTGCTCTACGAGCAGGCGACGCTTGACATCGTCACGAATCCGACGCTGCCTTCGGCGGCGGAGGTCCCCGTCGGCGTGAGCCGCCAGCAGGCGCAGGTCGATTTCAACATCTACAGCGTCCTCTGGCTCGCCGGCATGGCGGCGCTGCTCGTCCACGCGCTCGTGAGTGCGGGAAAGCTGAAAAGAAAGCTCGCAACGGCGATTTTGCTGCGGGATAACATCTACGAGAGCGAATTTGTCGATTCGCCGTTCGTCTTCGGCGTAATAAAGCCGAACATTTATCTTCCCATGCACATGGACGAGGGGACAGCGGCGTATGTCATCGCGCACGAGCGCGCGCACCTCGCCCGCCGCGACCACTGGTGGAAGGTGCTCGGCTACCTCGTGCTCGCGCTACACTGGTTCAACCCGCTGGTGTGGGTCGCCTACATCCTCTTCTGCCGCGACATCGAACTCGCGTGCGATGAAAAAGTCGTCAAGGGGCTGGACGGCGCGGCGCGCGCGGACTATTCGCAGGCGCTATTATCCTGCGCCGCGCCGAAAAGAGCCGTCGCGGCCTGCCCGCTGGCATTCGGCGAGGGGAACATCAAAACGCGCGTGAAAAGCGCACTGCACTACAAAAAGCCCGCGTTTTGGGTCGCCGCCGCGGCGGTGCTCGCGGTCGTGATCGTGGCCGTGTGCTTTTTGACGAATCCGAGGTCGGAGCGCGGCAGCCTTGTCTGGGCGCAGAAGCTGAATGCGGCGGACGTTGCGTCGATCGAGCTCTACGTTCCGGCGGAAGGGGAGGCGCGGCAGTATAAAAAACTCGATACGGAAGAAATGGCACAGGCAGTCGAACTGATCAACAGCAGCCGCGGCACATATATCGAAAAACCGGAGACGGTTTACGGCGGCTTGCCGGTGTGGTTCCTCCTCACGATGGACGACGGCACGGTGCATGCTGTCGGCAGCGTAGTGGGCCATTATCTGATCATCGACGGCGATACTTTTGATGCGGACGTCGAGAATCAGGCGGAATGGGAAAACTATGTGCTAAAGGGCGATTCGGCAAGTCCAATCGACATGGCAGACCGGCTGTCGTATGCACTCTATGGGATGACAACGGGGGTGTATACGCTCGGCGAGGCCGTTTTCGAGGATTCCGTCTGGGAAACCAGCTATGAGGAGACCTTTGCCAACACGAAGTCCACGCCCGAGCTGTGGCTTTCCTCCGCACTTGGCACGGACATGACCGGTATTCTGTACGGTACAGTGACGGCGGCGAGAGGATACAGCTACCGCTTTTCGGAGTGGGAAGAGATCAACCTGACCGTGAGCAACTTCGACTGGCTGTTCCGCAGCGGAAGCGGCGAAGATTGGGACGGTACGAGCGCCGCGAGGCTGCGCCGCGAAAACGCCCATGCCTGGCGCGGCACGAGAACGGGCGAGGACGTCAATGCGACAGTGCCGATGGCGGAGATCAGGCGTCAGGACGAGCTCACGGCGATGGACCAGTGGCTCTTATTGCAGCAGAAGGACGGCAGTCTTTACCTCGTGATGGGCTATCGCAGCGGGGGACTTCCCTACAGCGGGGCGCATCCCTACCGCTGGATCGTCCGCCTGAACGGCGGCGCGACCGAGCTGACCCGCGCTGACCTGAACGGCGACGGGATCGAGGAAGTGATCTCCTATACCGGCACTTCCACGCAGGAGCCGTACCGGCTGCGGGTGAGCAATCAGAGCGGCGAAGAGCTCTGGAGCGCGGAGCTGGGGCTGGCGCACGTGGGCTGGAGCAGCTATTTCCTCTATCGCGACAGCGTCAAGACGGCGCTATTGCGCTACGAGCCGACAATCTATCAGGGCGAGGCATCGTATTCCTACGAGCTCTTTATGCTCAGTGAAAACGGGACGACCACGCTGGCGGAGAATTCGGTGAGCTTCAGCGTAAATTCCGATTCCGCCGATTCATGGCCCGCCGAGGCGCGGAAATTCGCGGACGAGGTCAACAGGCTTTTAGACAAGAGCGAGCTGCTGTTCTCCACGCTGAACGCCGAGCTGCATTCCTACGGCGACGGCACGGTCATCCGCTGCGCAGAACCGTCGGAGAGCGACGGAAGCAGGGCGCTGGCGTCCGCCGACCTCGACAACGACGGCAGGGCAGAGCAGATCATCTGCGAGAAAGTGTTCGGCGGCTATGAGCTGTGCGTCGTCGACGACAACGGCGAGGAGCTGATGCGCGACCGCATGTGGGAGGGCGACGTCTACTTCCTCTGCCGCGAAAACGGACGCGACATGCTGCTGCAATACAGCTTAGACGAGGGCAAAAATCAAGACGCGATCAGCTATTGTGCCTACTACTACGGCCTTCACACCTTTGACGGCGGCAAACTGAACATCGTGGAAAACAACAACACGAGCATTTATCTGAACTGGGACGGAACGCAGAAGGGCGATTGGGGCGAATCGCAGCAGGCATTCGCAGCGCGCGTCAATGAGCTGATCGACCAGAGCGAATTTCTCATTGCCCAACAGGACGGCGAGCTCATTTTGACGAGCGAGGTGCAGCGCTGGTACTGCGTATCGCCGAAAACGATCAGAGTGGCAATGGATGACACAACGATCTATATCGGCAGAAAAAGCTGGGACTTTGCCGAACAGTACCCGTCGCTCAAAGGGTTTGAGGACATTGGGACCGCAGGCAACTACTTTGTGGCGTTCGGTAGCCTGGGGGAGAAAAACGACCTCTACGTGGTGTTCAATTTCGTGGCCGGCACGCTGCTCAAGACCTTCCCCGGCAACAACCTTATCTGGCAAGGAGATGACCTTTCTACCGCGGTCTACTCCGACCGGTCGGACGTCTACGCGCTCAACGGGACGAAGCTCGCCGCGCTCGAACTCGCGAGCGGCGAGGAGATCAGCGGCCTTGCCTTTGCGCCCGACGGCGTGTCGATCATTGCGACGGTCTCCGGCAAGAGCGGCGAGCGTAAGGTGACGGTCACGCGCGAGGGCAGCGCGTAGCAGACCTCGCTCACCGACTGGACGGAGGGCGACGGCGCGGAGCGCACGTACTTCGCCCCTGTCGGGATCGAGGGGAACGAGACATTTCTGGCGACGGTCGGCGTGAGCTACCGGCTGGAACAGCAGTCGGACGGCACATCCCGCATCGCGGAGATCACAGGCGCGCAGGGACTCACGCTGCCGCGCTATCGCCGCGGCTGGGTCAGCGTGGACGAAAAGGAAGACGTCCTGGGCGCCGTGATCGCGGACGACGGCAAGAGCGCCGACGTGACGGTGCAGTATTATGCGAGCCTTGGCGGGTCGGGGTACCAGCCATACACGGCGGGGGTTCATATTGTCGCGCCGTAGGGGTGCGAGAGGTTCCCTGCGCCGCGCAGGGAGTGCGAATAAAGGGGGCCATTCTCTCACGTGAGAGAATGGCCCCCTTGAACCCCCAAGAGAA
>ERZ1027239.505-NODE-505-length-14461-cov-11.123421_pt1 | contig 14461 bp, 11 predicted proteins | sample MGYA00519476_ERZ1027239 | MGnify/ENA primary metagenome ERZ1027239 (study PRJEB26926, sample SAMN06164636) | human gut metagenome | biome: ENVO:00009003; feature: ENVO:2100002; material: ENVO:00002003 | host: Homo sapiens | place: USA | collected 2012 ... | reverse complement strand
TTTTTATTACTTTTGCAATTTAAAAAACAATTTCTTGACTAAGATATGAAAAAAAAGATAGTTTTCATCATGAACCCGATTTCTGGAACCAGCAGCAAAGCAGCGGTTCCCAGTTTGATAGATTCTACTTTGGACAAGGAGCAGTTCGAGTACGAGATAAAAATGACTGAAAGACCAGGACACGCCTCAGAACTGGCAGCCGAAGCCAGAGACAACCACGCAGACATTGTGGTTGCCGTAGGTGGCGATGGTACCGTAAACGAGGTGGCCCGTTCCCTCGTCCATTCCGACTCAGCATTAGGTATTCTGCCTTGCGGCTCAGGAAACGGCCTGGCGCGCCACCTGCTGTTGCCAATGAACCTTAAGAAAAGCATTGAGCTCATCAACGCATGCAAAATACACGACCTTGACTACGGAGTCATCAACGAATACCCATTCTTCTGCACTTGCGGAATGGGCTTCGATGCCTTTGTCAGCATGAAGTTTGCAGAAAGCGGAAAGCGTGGGCCGATCAGCTATGCAGAAAACATTCTGAGAGAAGGCTTGAAATATGAGCCAGAAACATATACTCTGGAGGATGAGACTGGAACAAAACAATATAAAGCGTTTCTCATCTCCTGTGCCAACGCTTCCCAATACGGCAACAACGCCTATATTGCCCCACAGGCATCTATGAGTGATGGATTGATGGATGTGGTCATCATGGAACCGTTTGATGTCATCGAAGCTTCACAGGTTAGTTTCGACATGTTCAACAAGACCCTCGACAAGAACTCGAAGATCAAGTCTTTCCGGTGCAAGAAGCTCCACATCACCCGCAGCAAGCCGGGTGTCATCCATTATGACGGCGACCCAGTGATGACTGGCGCCGACATAGATGTGCACATGGAAGAAAAAGGCATCAAGATGATTGTAAATCCGTTTGCAGACAAGAGTGTACGCAAGCCGAACATCATTCAATCAGCCTTTGCCGATTTCTTCAATGACATAAATATAGTGCGCGATGACATTCACAAAGACATCCAGCGCCAAAGCAAGCGAGTAGGAGCCATCAGCAAGCTCGTACAGAGAAAGCTGAATCTCTAGCCCCTACCTGATATAAAATTCTTCTGTAATTTTCGCATACCATTCTGACCGGTTCCCCTCGGAATCGGTCATTGTTTTTATAGTATTTTCCATACCATTATACCGATGCTTTGCGAACGACAGAAGATAGCGTTTAGGCTGTTTGCGCTCCACTGTCTTAACGCCACACTGCCTGACAAGATAAAATCCTAGCATACAAGCTTCCGACACAACCACCTCAAGAACCTCAGAAGGAACAATCACGGAAAAGACGCCATCATCACTCAGTAACATTTTTGCTCCCCTGAAAAGATCTCTGAAAGGCAAGCTATCCGTATGGCGGGCCATCGTACGTTTACTGTCTGGATTTTTTAGGCTATTCAAGAAAAAAGGAGGATTGCTTACGATTGCATCAAAAGACTCCGCAGAATGATACTCCTGCAATCGGCAGCACTCTATTTCGACACGATCGGCAAAAGGACTTGCCGCCACATTCTCAGCAGCCTCCTCACAAGCCTCTCCGTCCATATCAATACCCAGCACCTGCGCCTCAGGGAAGCGCTGCGCCATCATCAGCGAAATGAGTCCGGTACCCGACCCGACATCCAAAATGCGTTTACCGCCAGGTGCCCATGCCCCCAGCAGCACACCATCCGTTCCCACTTTCATGGCGCAACGATCCTGATGAATCTCAAATTGTTTGAATTTAAATCCAGTCATAGTTTTACTTTTAAAATAGTAACGCAAAAATCAGCATTTTATTACAGTCTTCTTGCTTATATTAATAATAATATCTAATAAAGAGGTGATTTTCGGAAAAAACGATGGGATTCTCGGCAAAAATCACTAACTTTGCACCCTATAAATATATATTCAAGAGAATATACACCCAAAAAGTGTTTATCAAAATAGAACAGAAATTCATATACACCCCAAAAAGTGTTTACCAAATAGAATATGAACAGAAATTCGAATACACAAATCCAGATGATAGCCGACTTTGAGGGCGATGCATCCGTATTGATACAAGAAAGGGAGGCAGGAATCTATCCTACCCTCTGCACCCGCGACCTGGTGGTTTTTCCATCCGTGCTTACTCCTATCTTGATAGGCAGGGCGGAAAGCAAGGAGTTGGCAAACATGCTGGAGCAAAATCCAGAAACAGTATTCTGCATCTTTTGCCAGAAGCATGCGGACATAGACTCACCTAATCAGGAAGACTTGTACGAAACCGGAACATTTGCCAAATTGATGAGAGTCATCAACATGCCAAACGATGAGCATCAGAAAACCATCATCGTACAGGGTTTAGGCAGATGCAAGATGAAGCAGATTGCAGATAAGGAACCATTCTACCTTGCCGATGTAGAAAGTCTGCCAGAGACCTGGCCTACCGAAAAGGAAGCCGAAGATCCTATGTTCAAGGCATTGACCCAAACATTCTTCGAGGAATCTATCAAATTCATTCAGTACAATGAGAACATTCCCAACGAGGCTGTCTATGCGATCAATGAGATTACCAATCGCTTCGTGAAATGCAACTTCATCTGCACCTCCCTCCCTTTTACGGCAGAAGACAAGATCAAGATGCTGGAACAGGAGAAGCTGTCAGAGCGACTGATAGAGGCACTCAAGGCCTTGCACAAGGAGCAGAAACTGCTCTACCTGCAAAATGAAATCAGGAACAAGACGCAGTTTGATCTCGACGAGCAGCAGAAGGAATATTACCTGAAGCAGCAGATCAAGAACATCAAGGAAGAGCTGGGCGAAGGCGAAAGCAGTCCGGAAAAGAAGGAGCTGCTCGAAAAAGCCAAGACCAAGAAATGGAACGAGGCAACCCAGAAGGTTTTTCAGAAAGAGTTGGCCAAACTCGACAACATCCATCCTCAGAGCCCAGACTACCCTATCCAACTCAACTATCTGCAGACGCTGGTAGATTTGCCTTGGGGCGAATACACCGAGGATGACCTCAGCCTGTCTCATGCCCAGAAGATTCTCAACCAGGACCACTACGGCATGGAGAAAGTAAAGGAACGCATTCTGGAATATCTTGCCGTAAGATCCCTAAAGGGTGGAATGCAGAGTCCGATTCTCTGCCTCTATGGTCCTCCGGGAGTCGGCAAGACCAGTCTGGGCAAGAGCATTGCCAAGGCCATGAAGCGCAAATACGTGAGAATGTCTCTGGGCGGTCTGCACGATGAAGCCGAGATTCGCGGTCACCGCCGCACTTATATCGGAGCCATGCCTGGCCGCATTGTCAAGAACATCCTCAAGGCAGGCAGCAGCAACCCTGTCTTCATCCTCGACGAGATAGACAAGGTTTCTGCCAACAACCACCAGGGTGATCCAGCATCAGCCTTGCTTGAAGTACTCGACCCAGAGCAGAACAACACTTTCCACGACAATTACCTGGATGTGGATTACGATCTCTCTAAGGTTCTCTTCATCGCAACCGCCAATGACATCAGCTCAATCCCACGTCCTTTGCTCGACCGAATGGAACTCATCGAAGTAGGCGGCTACATTACGGAGGAGAAGATAGAGATTGCCAAGCGCCACCTGATTCCGAAGGAATTGGAGAATACAGGTCTCGACAAATTCACCCCGAAGGTAAGCTTCAACAAGGCAGCCATCGAGGGCATCATCGAGCACTACACCCGAGAAAGCGGTGTGCGCCAGCTCAAGAAGCAAATCAACAAAGGACTGCGCAAGATGGCCTACAAGCTAGCCTATTCCAAGGAATTGGAGAAGCCATCCATCACCGCAGCAGACCTGAAGGAGATTCTCGGCACCGCCCCATTCACCCGCGACATCTATCAGGGCAACGATTATGCAGGAGTAGTAACAGGACTTGCATGGACCTCTGTGGGCGGCGAGATTCTCTTTATCGAAACTTCGCTGAGCAAGGGAAGACAGGGCAAGCTTACCCTGACCGGTAACCTGGGAGACGTGATGAAGGAATCGGCTATCATCGCCCTGGAATACATCAAGGCGCATATCGACCTGCTGGGCGTGGATTACCGCATCTTTGAAAACTGGAACATCCATATCCACGTACCTGAAGGAGCAACGCCAAAAGACGGTCCTTCGGCAGGTATTACCATTGCCACCAGTATCGCTTCGGCCATCACCCAGCGCAAGGTTCGCAAGAACATAGCCATGACCGGCGAGATTACCCTTCGCGGCAAGGTACTCCCAGTGGGAGGCATCAAGGAGAAGATCCTGGCAGCCAAGCGTGCCGGCATTACCGACATCGTGATCTGCAAGGAAAACAAGAAGAACATCCTCGACATTCCTGAAAAGTATCTCAAGGGCGTAGAATTCCATTATGTAGAAGATGTAGCAGATGTCTGGGAGTTTGCCCTCACCGACGAGAAGGTAAAGCACCCTATCGACTTCACCATTCCTGAAAATGACAAAAAAGAAAAGAAATGAAATTTGAACTACAAGTAACAGATAAGGCAAGCGATGCTCGCACCGGCATCATCACCACCGACCACGGACAGATCAAGACTCCAATCTTCATGCCTGTGGGAACTGTGGGCAGCGTAAAGGGTGTACATTTCGAAGAATTGCGCCAGCAGGTAAAGGCCCAGATCATCCTGGGAAACACCTACCATCTCTACCTGCGCCCGGGACTCGAAGTCATCAAGGCGGCAGGCGGACTGCATAAGTTCAACGGCTGGGACCGTCCTATCCTCACCGACAGCGGCGGCTTCCAGGTATTCTCTCTTACCGGAATCCGCAAGCTCAGAGAAGAGGGCTGCGAGTTCCGTTCCCACATCGATGGCAGCAAGCATTTCTTCACTCCAGAGAACGTGATGGATACAGAACGCATCATCGGTGCCGACATCATGATGGCTTTCGATGAGTGTCCTCCCGGACAAAGCGACTTCATGTATGCGAAGAAGAGTCTGGAGATGACTCAGCGCTGGCTCGACCGCTGCATCAAGCGCTTCGACGAGACAGAACCTCTCTACGGTTATCAGCAGAGCCTCTTCCCTATCGTCCAGGGCTGTACTTTCCCAGAGCTGCGCTGCGAAGCTGCCAAGTACATTGCCGACAAGGGAGCCGACGGAAATGCCATCGGCGGTCTTGCCGTAGGCGAGCCTACCGAGGTGATGTACGAAATGATCGAGGTGGTGAACGAGATTCTTCCAAAGGACAAGCCTCGCTACCTGATGGGTGTAGGAACTCCCCAGAACCTGCTCGAGGCCATCGAGCGCGGTGTTGATATGTTCGACTGCGTAATGCCGACCCGCAACGGCCGCAATGCAATGCTCTTTACCTATAATGGTACGATGAACATGCGCAACAAGAAGTGGGAGATGGATTTCAGTCCAGTGGATCCAGACGGCTGCGACATCGACCAGATAACCACCAAGGCCTACCTGCACCATCTCTTCAAGGCCCAGGAGCTCCTTGCCATGCAGATAGCCAGCATCCACAACCTCTCGTTCTATCTCCGTCTCGTTACAGATGCACGCCACCATATCGAGCAGGGCGACTTCGTAGAGTGGAAACGCTCTATCATCGATCAACTCGGCCGACGAATCTAGCTTGAGCGTTGAGCATTGAACTTTATAGGATGCTCCTATACATATTTTACATTAAATGATGAAAGATTATAAATACATCAGAAAACATCGCAGACTGCTCAAGATGGGCAGAGCCTTCGAATCTCGCTTCGGCTGGCTCATTGCCATCCTGCAGCGCATAGCCCGCATTCTAGGCTGGATCGGGCACAAGCTGCGATTCCTCAGGGTGCTCAGGTATCTCAACCCACTGAGATACATCAAGCGGTTAGACTGGTACATTATCAAGAAGTTCTTAGGCTACTACTTCTTCTCGATTGCACTGATCATCTCCATCTCCATCGTGTTCGACTTCAATGAGAACCTGGCGAAGTTCACGGAGTATCATGCACCAGCCAAGGCCATCATCTTCGATTATTATGCCAACTTCATCCCTTACTTCGCCAACCTCTTCAGTGCGTTGTTCGTGTTTGTGGCGGTCATCCTCTTCACGTCGAAGCTGGCAGGCAACTCTGAAATCATCGCCATTCTGGCATCAGGTGTTTCCTTCAAGCGACTCCTTCGTCCTTACCTCATCACCTGCATCATGCTCTCAGCCTTGAGCTATGTACTCTCTGCCTACGTGATTCCACACGGCACGGTAGTACGCCAGAACTTTGAGACGATGTACAAGAACAAGAAGAAGAATACTTCTGCCGAAAACGTACAGCTGCAGGTAGATAAGGGCGTAATTGCCTATATGCAGCACTACGACAACAACTCGAAGCGGGGTTACGGATTCTGCCTCGACAAGTTCCAGGAGAAGAAACTCGTAAGCCACCTTACGGCGATGGAGATTCAGTATGATACGATCTCCGACAGCAAATACCACTGGAAGCTGAGCAACTGGAAGGTGCGCCAGCTGAAAGGTATGAAGGAGCACATCACCAGCGGAGCACAGAAGGATACGCTGATTACGATGGAGCCTACCGACCTGGTTTATTCCAAGGGTCAGCAGGAAACCTTCACCAGTCCGGAACTGAAGGAGTATATTTCCAAGCAGATCAACCGCGGTTCGGGCAATGTGGTGCAGTATCAGGTAGAATACCACAAGCGCATCGCCGCCTCGTTTGCCTCCTTCATCCTCACCATCATCGGTGTTTCGCTTTCATCGCGCAAGCGAAAGGGAGGTATGGGCCTATCCTTGGGAATCGGTCTTGCACTGAGCTTCGGCTACATCATGCTGCAAACCGTATCGGCAACCTTTGCCATCCAGGCAAACTTCCCTCCGGCACTTGCCGCTTGGTTGCCGAACATCATCTTCGCCTTCGTTGCCTACTTCTGCTACCGCAAGGCACCAAGGTAATTAAACATTGAAACAAAGAACCTTGACCATTGGAACGGATGAAGATCCATCCGGCTCAATGGTCAACAAAAGAAAGGAAAAGAATGTATTTCGACGAATTAGATTTGAATGACAACGTGCTCGACGCATTATACGACATGCGCTTCGACACTTGCACCCCTGTACAGGAAAAATGTATCCCTGAGATATTGGAAGGTCACGACGTATTGGGCGTGGCACAGACCGGAACGGGTAAGACTGCAGCCTATCTGCTCCCAGTATTGAGCAAGCTTGATGATGGCGGCTATCCGAAAGACGCCATCAACTGCGTCATTATGTCGCCAACCCGCGAGTTGGCCCAGCAGATAGACCAGGCCATGCAGGGCTTCGGCTACTACCTGCAGGATGTGAGCAGCGTGGCTGTTTATGGCGGCAACGACGGCAACCGCTACGATCAGGAACTGAAGAGCCTCCGCATGGGTGCTGATGTCGTGATTGCTACTCCAGGTCGCCTCATCACCCACATTTCCCTGGGTAATGTAGATTTGAGCAAGGTAAGCTTCTTCATTCTCGATGAGGCCGACCGCATGCTCGACATGGGCTTCTCAGAAGACATCAATACCATCGCTTCCAAGTTGCCAAAGACCTGCCAGACCATCATGTTCTCAGCCACCATGCCTGAGAAGATTGAGGAACTTGCCAAGGCCCTGCTCAAGGATCCTGTAGAGATCAAGCTTGCCGTAAGCAAGCCTGCCGAGAAGATCAAGCAGGAGGCTTACGTTTGTTACGAGACCCAGAAGATGACCATCATCAAAGATATCTTCAAGGCTGGCGATATGAAGCGCGTCATCGTGTTCAGCGGCAGCAAGATGAAGGTAAAGCAGCTGGCTGCTGCCCTTCAGCAGATCGGCATCAACTGCGGTGCAATGCACTCCGACCTGGAGCAGGCAGAGCGCGATGATGTGATGTTCAAGTTCAAGAGCGGTCAGTTCGACGTACTGGTTGCTACGGATATCGTGGCTCGTGGAATCGATATTGATGATATCGAGATGGTCATCAATTATGACGTTCCTCACGATACTGAGGATTATGTTCACCGCATCGGCCGTACAGCTCGTGCCAACCGCGATGGTAGAGCCATCACCTTCGTCAACGAGGAAGACCAGTACTGGTTCCAGCAGATTGAGAAGTTCCTGGAGAAGGTGGTAGAGAAGATGCCTCTGCCGGAAGATTGCGGCGAAGGCCCTGAATACATCAAGCTCAACAAGCCTTCAAAACGCAACAATGGTCGAAAGGGCAAGGGCGGAAAGCAGGGCGGAAACAACCGCAACGGCAACCGCGGCGGCAACAATAACAGCAACGGCGAGGGCGAGGGCAAGAGCAAGACCAGCGCCAAGAGCCGCAGACAGAAAGACCGCGACCAGACTTCACACAAGCGCAAGCCAAACAAGCCAAACGAGCGTCAGGAAAAGACTCCTCAGAACAATGGAGAGAATGGTGCAAAGAAGAATCACGAGAATGGCGCACAGAAGAATGGCGAGTTCAAGAACAATGAACAGAGAAACGCTGAGCAGCGCAACGGCGAGCAGAAGAACCGCAATAACAACAAGCGCCGCAACAACAATAAGCAGCGCAACAACGAGAACGGCAATCAGCAGTCTAACGGCAACCAGCGCCCAGGCAATGAGAACAACGTTCGTCCTGGAAGCAATGGCCGAGGCAGAGGCGTAGCCCAGAAGAAGCAGGGTGGCGCTCAGCAGAACCAGCAGAAGCGACAGGGCGCTGCTCCTCAGAACCAGCAGAAGAAGGGAACTGAGAATTCCGGTCCTCGCAAGTACGCTCCTGTTGTCAATCCACAGAAGAACGATAATCCTGTGAAGAAATTCATCAAGCGTATCTTCGGATTCGGCAAATAATCTCAAGAGAGAATAATCTCCCGAAATGATATATTTCTGCTTCCAAGCAGGCTTATACATTATTATATATATATGAGAAGCCCGATAAGAGAGTTGGACTATCCCAACCTTTTGTCGGGCTTCTCTTTTTTAAACGAACCTGAAAACACGGCTAAAATGGACAGAAATAAAAGACTCCCAGTCACTCCGCTGATGTTCTTCAGCCTCATACTATCACTTAGCATCATCACAGCCAGATACAGCTATGATTACTTCTCCACGCGCTATTGGCTCATCGCAGCCATCATTGCCATAGCCTTAGCCGGCTGCTGCTATGTACTCAATGAAAACCGTCAGCTTTCCCGGCTCTTCTTCAGAAAAATCAAGCAGCTGGTCCTTCTTCAGAGCCTCCTTCTGTCGCTCTGCCTGTTCTGTCTGGGCGGTTTCATCACCTCCCATCATATCGATAAGACGAAAGCGCCTGGCAGCATCATGACCTACCAGTCACTCTCCCCCATCGACCGCACCATCCTGGCAAGCCGTTCCTTCCGCCAGCAGCTGGAACTGCAGCTGCATACTTATCATATCGACGGACAGGATTTCGCCGTGATTTCTGCGATGGCGATGGGCGATAAGGGTTCACTCGACCGGGAAACCAAGGAGAGCTTTTCCATCTCCGGCACAAGTCATATACTGGCAGTTAGCGGCTTGCACATAGGCATTATCTTCCAGCTCTTCGTGATTCTTCTGGGCGGAAAGCGCCGTTCCAGACCCACCATTGCCCTGTCCCTCGTTGCCGTATGGGCGTATGTCGTCTTTATCGGCTTTCCCCCTAGTGCCGTCAGATCAGCCTCCATGCTCAGCATCTACAGTTTCTGCCTGTTAGCCCTGCGCCCCGACCTTTCGCTCAACACCCTGGCACTAGCCTATGTCATCATGCTGTTTCTGAATCCCTTCCATCTTTTCGACATCAGTTTCCAGATGTCCTTTCTCGCCGTGGCTTCCATCCTCATATTCTATCCCCCACTCTTCGGCCTGCTCAAATCCCACGGCAAGATCATCCGTTGCCTCTGGGGATTATTCAGCGTATCCCTGGCGGCACAGATAGGTACACTTCCGCTCATCGTCTATTATTTCGGCAGAATATCCTGCTACTCCCTGCTCACCAGCTTCATCGCCATCCCGGCAGCCACCCTCATCCTCTATCTTTGTGCCCTACTCCTGCTGCTTTCTCCCCTTACCTACATTTCCAGCCTTGCCTCCGTCGACATCTGGCTGATGCAACATGTAGCAGCAGTACTTGCCAGCATTACCCAAGCCACCCATACCGCCTTCCGGCTTACCAGTCTGTTGCCGGGTGCCAGCATAGACCATCTTCATCTGTCACTCCTTCAGTTGATGCTTCTCTATCTGGCAGTCGTATCCGGCTACCTGATCCTTGCCAAATGGAACCAGATAGGGGAAAAAATCTACAAGATTCGCCATTCTCATGCATTACCTTTCTAATCATTTGCCCATCACAAAAATAATGTGTATCTTTGCAGTATGAATTACGATAGAATCAAACAGCAGGCAGGTCATCTTCCTGCCTTCCAGATAGCCGACGCCATCAACAGCACCCTGAAGGAGTCGGCAAACCTTGTTGTCACTGCTCCGCCGGGAGCCGGAAAATCCACCGTGCTTCCACTCACCCTCCTCGGAGCCACCCCACAGGGAAAGATTCTGATGCTGGAACCACGCCGCCTTGCAGCCCGTCAGATAGCTGAAAGAATGGCAAGCATCTTGGGCGAACCCGTGGGCAAGACCGTGGGTTACCGGGTACGCTTCGAGAACAAGGTTTCTTCAGAAACCCGCATCGAGGTGCTCACCGAGGGAATACTTACCCGAATGCTCATCCATGATGCCACGCTCGAAGGAGTGAGCGCCGTCATCTTCGATGAGTTTCACGAGCGAAGCATCAACTCCGACCTGGCGCTTGCCCTCACCCGACAGGCACAGGAAATCATCCGACCAGATTTGAAGATCATCATCATGTCGGCAACCATAGATGCTACTGCCATCTGCGAGGCTCTTCAGGCACCATTGATAGAGAGCGAAGGACGGATGTTCCCCGTAGAGACCATTTATTCTGAAATCGACATTGCACGATACGACATATATAAAGAGGTGGCGGCTACCATCCTCAAGGCTGCCGATAAGCACGAGGGCGATATTTTGGCTTTCCTTCCTGGACAGTCGGAGATTCTGAAATGCAAGGAGATATTGGATGCAAGCCTCAGCAGAGCAGCAGCTTCATTATCTGCTGCTTCATCATCTGCTGCTGAACTTTCCGTTCCTCAGGTTTATCCACTCTACGGCAATCTTCCACCCGAGAAGCAGCGCCTCGCCATAGCCCCTTCGAAAGAGGGAGAAAGGAAAATTGTACTCGCCACACCTATCGCAGAAACCTCACTTACCATCGAAGGCGTGAGGATCGTGGTGGATTCCGGACTTTGCCGAAAACTGGTTTACGATGCCCGAACGGGATTGAGCCACCTGGAAACCGTTACCATCAGCAAGGATATGGCAACCCAGAGAAGAGGACGAGCCGGACGTGTGGCTGAAGGAATCTGCTACCGGTTGTGGACTCAGACCTCGGAACATCTGATGGAAGACCAGCGCCGACCGGAGATAGAGGAAGCCGACCTTACACCGATGGTGCTCGACATTGCAGCCTTTGGCGAGAACAATCCCCAGTCGCTGCTTTGGCTTACTCCACCATCAAGCAGTAATCTGCTTAATGCCAAGGAATTACTTCTTTCTCTTGAAGCGATAGAACCGGATGGCAGCATCACCCCATTGGGCAGGAAGATGGCAACATTGCCTTGTCATCCGCGCATCGCCAAGATGATGATGAGTTCAGAATCTTCTGCACTCAAAGCTCTAGCCTGCGACGTTGCCGCCCTGCTGGAAGAGAAAGACCCGATGAGCGACGCAGAGGATTCGGATATGGCGCTGCGCCTCTCCATCCTCCGCTCGCAGCGACAGAAAAACAGTCTGGGCAGATGGGCTCGCATCGCCCAGATAGCCCAGGAATACCGAAGGATGCTCAAGGTGAAGGAAGACTATGAGCCAGTGGATGCAGAGGAGGTGGGCAGACTGATTGCCCTAGCCTATCCAGAGCGCATCGCCATGGCCATCGATAATATCGGACATTTCAGAATGTCGAACGGCAAGACGCTATTCATCGATTCAAGCGATGCGATGTCGGCGCAGCAATGGCTCGCCATCGCCTCGCTCAATGTATCTACTCAGCCGTCGGGCACGAATGCTTCCACCCCACTTCCATCTTCAGGAAAGGCAGGCAGGGTGTTTCTCTCGGCTCCTGTAAACATCAACGACCTCCCTACCCACGAGTTCGACAACATCTCGTGGGACAGTAAGGCGGGAATGATCAGGATGCAGAGAGAGCGACGCATCGGAACCCTGGTGGTAGATAGCAAACCGCTCCAGGATGCCGACAGGCAACAGATTATCCATATCCTCTGTACCGCCATCCGGAAGGAAGGACTCAGCATGCTGGATTGGAATGAAGATGTCCAGCGGTTACAGCGGAGAGTGGCGCAGGTACGAGCGTGGCACCCTGAAATGGAGTTGCCCGATCTGTCCACCACGCACCTGATGGAGACAGCCGCCGAATGGTTGCCCTTCTATCTGGAACAGGGCGGAAAGCTCAAGACGAGCACCGCCGAACTCAGGAAGCTCAATCTCTCGGAAATCCTCTGGGCACAGATTCCATACGAGCAGCAGCAGGAAATAGACCGCCTCGCACCCACCCACATCGTGGTTCCATCGGGCAGTCATATCCGCATCGACTATCGTCAGGGAGCCGAGGCTCCCATCCTCAGTGTCCGTCTGCAGGAATGCTTCGGAATGACTCAGACGCCAGCTGTTGATGATGGCAGACAGCCTCTGTTGCTGGAGCTGCTCTCTCCGGGTTTCAAGCCCGTTCAGCTTACGCAGGATCTCGCCAGCTTCTGGCAATCCACCTATTTCGAGGTGCGCAAGGAGCTGAAACGACGTTACCCCAAGCACTTCTGGCCCGAGAATCCATTGGAAAGTGAGGCAGTAAGAGGAGTGAAAAGGAAGAAATAATAGATAGAAGAATAGTATAACTTTTAAATAATATATAATTATGAATGTAGGAGATAAAATACCAGAGATTCTTGGCATTGACCAGGACGGACATGAAATCAAGGCAAGCGACTATCGTGGTCGCAAGCTCGTGCTCTACAGTTATCCAAAGGCTAACACCAGCGGATGCACTGCCGAGGCCTGCTCCCTGCAGGCCCATAAGGAGGAACTGGCAGCAGCCGGTTACGAGATTATCGGCGTGAGCAAGGACAAGCAGGCGCTGCAGAAGAAGTTTGCAGAAGCCAAGGGTCTGCAGTTCCCTCTTATTGCCGATACAGAGACCACCCTTTTGCAGGAACTCGGCTGCTGGGGCGAGAAGGTAACCTGCGGCAGAAAGACCATCGGAATCCTCCGCACCACCTATCTTGTCAACGAAGAAGGCGTCATCGAAAAGATCTTCACTCCAAAGGAGATCAAGACCAAGATTCATGCAGAGCAGATTCTGGATTACATCCATCAATAAGCCTACAACAGAATGGACAATATTGTCATCGAACTTTTTCTGTTGAGCATCGGAGCCAGTTTTGTGCAACGCACCACTGGCTTCGGTTTTGGCATCTTCATCATGACGATGCTCCCCTCCATCATGCCCTCTTATGGTGAGGCAACAACCCTCTCAGGCATCCTGGCGATGACAACCTCACTGATCATCGTCATTCAGAAATACAAGTACATCACCTGGAGGCGACTGCTGCCCATTCTGTTCACCTTCATCATCATCTCCATCGGAGCCATCTTTGTGCTCAAGCGGATGGAATATCATATTCTGAACATATTGCTAGGCATTACGCTGATCATCGTGAGCATCTACTTCGCCTTCTTCAGCAAGCGCATCAAGGTGAAGACTACGCTGCCCGTGCAGGTTACGGCAGGAACGCTGAGCGGATTGATGGGAGGATTCTTCGGGATGCAGGGACCACCAGCCGTACTCTATTTCGTCAGTTCAGAGCCCGACAAGGATCGCTATCTGGCGATGACGCAGACCTATTTCCTGGCAGGCAATCTGATGATGACACTGGCAAGAGCCTATAACGGTTTCTTCACCACCACGGTCTCCATAGGTTATGTGTATGGAATAGCCGGAGTCTTCATTGGCAACCTGATAGGCTCCTGGGTGTTCAGGCACCTCAGCGGCTCCCTGCTCAAATACATCATCTATGCCTATATCGGAATCAGCGGATTAACCTTCCTTCTAGGGGCGTAATCCACTGTAAAACAAGCCATTCCATCCAATAGGCATAAAAACATTGATAAAAAACATAAGATTATGACAAACAAGGAATTGACACTCGCCCAACTGATGAGGGCGATGATTAAGTACGATGGTGGCGATGCGCTACGCATCCAGCATTTCGTAAAGGTGCACGACTTTGCCCGTATGATTGCGATAGCAGAGGGTATGAACGAGGAAGAACTCTTCGTGCTCGAAGCAGCAGCCATTCTTCACGATGTAGGCATTCACGTTTCAG
>ERZ1027239.490-NODE-490-length-14649-cov-5.078114_pt1 | contig 14649 bp, 10 predicted proteins | sample MGYA00519476_ERZ1027239 | MGnify/ENA primary metagenome ERZ1027239 (study PRJEB26926, sample SAMN06164636) | human gut metagenome | biome: ENVO:00009003; feature: ENVO:2100002; material: ENVO:00002003 | host: Homo sapiens | place: USA | collected 2012 ... | reverse complement strand
GTCGGCAGCGTCAGATGTGTATAAGAGACAGTCATAGTGATTCAAGAAAGGAATGTAGCTCTTCTTTCGTTCTGCAAGAGATGTAATTCCCTTTCTTGTAGTTTTTGCGAGCTTGAACGATTTTGGCTTGAAGTTCTGGAGTAATTGTATTTAACATTGCACTTTATACTAATATGATTATCTACAGGATGATTTTGTCAGTTCTTACAGTACCGTCGCGATAGTAAGCCTTGCGGATATTGATGCCTTTTTGTGGTGCATTGAACTTCATTCCGTTGAGACTATAGTATTCGGTCTTCACGATGTCGCTTGTGGATGATTCGACTTGGTCGATACCAGTGGTGTCGCTAGTATATAGCGTGATTTTCAAGATGACTTGCTTTACCATTGGGGTAAAGGTCAAAGTATTCTCGACAGGTGAGTCAAAGGCAATGGAATAACTCTTGATACTTTGGTCTTTTGGGAATGTGTACTGGGTAGTTTCATAAGATGTACCGTTCACTTCTCCCATATAAGCATCAGCGTCAGTGTAGTTGTCTTTGCCTTCAAACTCTATCTTGCTAATCTTGATGCCAGCTGGGATGTTGATGGTGTATTGTGTCTTTGCACTGTATTTGATATAGTTTGTGCCAGAACCAACATCGTATTTCTTGCTATTGTTGTTAGTAATGGTAAAGCCATTGCTGAAGGTGGCAGTGCCAGTGGCGTTTTCTGATAATGTTTTCGAATAGAGGATATATGAATCGGCAGTGGCATCCCCCGGTGTTGGGGTAGGAGGGGTAACTGTTGTCTTGGTAGCATCGCATTGATCATCGACTTTCGAGTCAAAGTTCTTCACCCACATAGTGCCATTGTTGCTCACTGTAATCTTGGAGCCATTCTTGAAGACGAGGTTATCCACGAATCGGATGTCGATACCCTTCTTGGCATTGATTTGTACATTGTCGAGCGTCACATTCTTGATGTGGCTTTCAGGACGACCGATGAGGAAGATGGCATTGCCAGAGCATACATCAGTGGTCTTGATGTTTTGGAGCAAGACACCATTGTAGGTTGGGGTAGTGCCATCCAATGCACGGGCATTCGCCTTGTCAACCGCTGGGTCTGCATTGTATTTCTTATCGTAATAGCAGTCCATGGAGAATGGATTTGCTACCTTTGTCATCGTGATGTTGGTGAACTTGAAGTCTTCCTCGCCACCTCCACGAAGTGTGCCATCACTATTGATACCTGTCTTCAGACGAACACCTGCAGTAGTACCATTCATATTGATTTTGTCAAACCAAACATGCTTGATATTGTTAGTAAAGCTACCGATGGAGGCACCATGACCTGTGCCAAAGTAGCAGTTCCAAACGTGGATGTATTGAGCGTCATCGTCGCATACGACATTGTCGTCACCATTACTGATATTACAGTTGTAGATGTTGACGTACGGTCCCCAGATGGCAATACCATCAGTATTGTGAGAAGCCTTGCCCTTGCCTGCTTCAGATGCTGGTTCGCTGATAGTTACATCGTGAATGGTAGCGTTGTTAGCTCCATTGCTGTTACTGATGGTGATGTTTACTCCTGGTGTGTTTTGAATTTTGAGGTTGCGGATTAAGAAGCGCTTGCCTTTTTCAAAGCGAATCATTGCTCCTGGTTTGAATGTTTCGCCGTTCTCTCTTGCGAGCCACCATCTTGCGCCTTGACCATCGATAACAGAAGTCTCATCTTCGCCCTCTATAACGATATCTGATGTGTTGCTATTCTTATCACAAGTAATGAAGTTGGTCTTGTTGTTAAGTGCGATTCCGTATGGCTGAAGTTTCAAAGTACATCCAGCAGCCAAGTGAAGGATGGTCTTTGATTTGATGATGAGATTCTTTTTCGTGGCATTGCCATCGCCGAATAGCCATGTTCCTTTAGGAATGATGACCATACCACCAGTTGAAGGCACTTGGTCAAGTGCGGCTTGTATGGCTACTGTGTTGTCTGCTGTAGCAGAAAGTTTTCCTGTCAAGTCGATAGTGTTTGCCGATGTGATGGCTGGCAACTGAGGCAATGCCACCGCAGTCCATCCCTCAGGAGTGTTCTGCGCATTTTGCTCTGCAGTAATCCCTGCGAAGGTCTGAGCCTTTGCAAAAGTTGGCAATGCCAGGAGTGCTGCGAGCACGATAGTTTGTAAGATTGATTTCTTCATTTTTTTCTTAGGTTTGATATTATGTGGCAAAGTTACAATTATTCTTCCTATTATAGTGTATGATGGAATGTAAAAGCAAACGCAAACGATTACGGATAAATACAATAAAGTGCAATGCCCATATCAGGTGTGGAAAAGCAAAAATGGCATGACAGCTTGCCTGCCATGCCTTTTCTGAATATGTTGCTAGATGAAGTTTCGTTTCATCTAAAGTCTTTACCTCACGATTACCTTGCTGGTCTTCTTGCTTCCGTCAGCGAATGACTTCACGAGGATGTTGATACCTTTCTGGAGGTGACTGAGCTGCATGCCATCTACTGAGTAAATGACTGTCTTGGCAGCATCGCCAGAAGAGATGACCTTGTCGATGCCAGTGGCTGTTGACTCGCTCAAGCCGAAACCGCCCATCTCGTTGGCTGCTCTCACCTCGTACTTAGCAGATGCATCGTCGATGGTATATTCTGTCTCGGTAGTCAAGGCAGCGAACTCGCCGTTCTTCTCGACCATATACATATTAGCATTGCCTGTCCAAGTCAACTTGCCGTTGGCTACCTTGGCAGCGATAGGGTCCTTTTGAGAAGCCAATGCAGCAGGTGTCCAGTCGGTGAAGACCTTGTCAAGGGTATATTCGGCAGCCTGTGCTGACGTCAAGATGGTATTGTATTCGTTAACTTCCGTGTTCAAGGTGAACTTTACTTTGTTCTCGGCAGGAGAAATCACCTTTCCATCCTCGTCAGTTGTATTGTACTCATACAAGTTCTTTGCAATGACGTTCATGCAGGCTGGTGTCCATCTGGTGCTAGCGATCTTGGCAGCTGCTGTCTTGTCGAGAATCGTGTTGAGGAAGGCGCACTTTGCAGTACCATTCCAAGAACGACCGAAGGTGAAGCTAGAGTTAGGTGTGCCTATCACCTTGCAGCCATCAAATACATATCCGTAGTTACTTCCATTTGTATATGGAGCGGTAATGTAAGCAGCTTTGCCAGCTTCCAATACGAGGTTGCACTTGTTGAAGAATGCGTCGCCACCGCCGCAGATGAAGTCCACGATACCGTGAATCTCTGCATTCTCGAAGTAATACTGACCGCTATTATTGTTGCTATAATAGGTATCCTGATAAGAGAGCATTCTTACATTCTTGCAGATGGTGCGAGTTCCCTTGTCTTGCAAGCAGATGGCGCGACCTGTTTGCCCAGCATCGTAAGGGTAAGCGTTCTTCAAGGTAAGGTCTTGCATATAGAGGTTGCAGCTCGTATTGAAGAGGGTGGCGGTGTTGGCAATACCTTCTGTCTCAGGCTTGTTGACGATGATAGTCTTGTCCATGTTCTCGCCGATGATGGAGATGTTGTTGCCACTGATGGTAGTGAGGCAAGCCTCATCGAGGTCGTAAGTGCCGTCAGGCAAGAAGATGTAAGAACGAGGAGCATCAGTAGCTGCGTTTGCTCCGTTTACGGTCTCAAGCGTGGTGATGAAGCTCTGTGCATCACCAGCCTTTACGGTGTACCAGTTGCCATTCTGTGTATATGGAGAGTCCTTCAAGTTGACGATGCTGAGGCTGTGGATATAGGCTTGACCATCGAAACTCAATGTGTATTCTCCGCTTTCGGTGGATGGATTCTGTAAAATGCCGAGTGTGCCATCCTTGGCAGCCTTTGCATCAATGGTAGCTAATTGATTGCCTTGTGGGTCACTGAGGGTGATGTTGGCAGATGCGGAGTGTTGGCAGAGTTTCATCTTGATGTATCCCTTGCCACCCATCAGCAACTTAATCTTGTCGGTAGCGGAGAATGTCCATCCATGAGTTGTGTCATGCCACTTGCCGCTGCCCTCTGGGTTGAATGCCTCGTGGTCATCAGCACAGAAACCTTCCTTTTGGAGGTTGTAGTCGTAGCGGGCTGTAGGGTTCGCTGTCTCGATGTCTGTTACGAGTGCGTAGAGGTTGATGTCAGACTTGATGACATCATCTACAGTATATTTCTTTTCGTCTTGTTTCAAGGAACTGCTCCAGCCACGGAACTTCTTGCCGTTTGCTACAGTTACCTGCTCTTCCATACCTTCCTTGAAGGCTGCAATCTGGGTATCCTGCTCTACGCTTTGTGTGCCGAGCTTGGTGGTGCCATCTATATTATAATAGGTGAGGGTGAAGTCTGGCTTGAAACCTACAGTCAATTCGTAGGTTACTTGGTCGCCATTGGCTTCTACTACGATAGCGACAATGGTCTTCTGTGCAGCACCCTCGCCAGTGGTGGTGTAGGTGGTACTCTTGATGGTTCCGTTGTCTGCTACGAGATTGGTGAGTGGATTGCTCTCTGAGATGAGACTTGCCTTCTTGCTGACGAGGATGGTGGCAAGTTGCTTGCCGCTAGCATCCTCTGCGAAGAGGTCGGCAGCCTGATACTTGGTGCCGTTGAGGCTGAAGCTACCGAGCATTGGGGTTTTGCTCATATCTACGTTGCCGTAGATGGCAAGGTCGGTGACGTATGCGTTCTGACTGAGAGTGAAGTTCTCCAACTTGATTTGGCAGTTGGTGCGGTTTACTTCGATAGTGAGGTCTTCACCAGTTTGTATGGCAATGCTCTTGTTGTGAAGAACTACCCAGTCTTCATCGCCATCTCCCTTGACGGAAACTTTGATACCACGGTTGCCTCCAGTGGCTGCTTGGTGAAGGGTAATCTTGGTGATGCTTGCGAGAGAAGAGGTGATTGCGCTTGGTTCTGCGGCTGAATATTCACCTGTGTATTTGGCAAGCTGCATAAAACCTGTATGCCCAGTATACTTTGTGTCAGAAGGAGAGATACCTACACCATTCAATGTGAATGAGAATGCCTCTTTGCTATAGAGGGTCTTGAGGTTGACAACATCATTGGTCGTTTTCTTTCGGTCTTTTGCTGCCCAGTTGGTGAAGTCGGTCGTGTAGATAACTTTCTCCTGGATGGCACTTACGTGTACTACCTTAATATTATATAGGTAGCTAGCTGCTGTGCCGATGATTTCCACGTAACCTTGTGCTACTTCTACAGTAGTGGCTTTGTGCTCTGTGACATCAGCTGTAGCAGCAGTTCCGCCTACTGTGTAGTTGTGATAATTAGGATAGCTGGTTATAGTGACGATGTCCTTTGCTGATTTTACAGGTACTTGGATGATGGCGCCTTGGTTGAACTGGGCATCGCTGGTTCTTCCTGCCAATTTGCCAGTGGTTGCGTTGACATGAAGTGATATGCCTTCGACATTGGAAGCGACATCACCTTCTCCTTTTTGAATGTTGGTGGAATTGATGCCTTCAGGCAGATTGTGCTGAAAGTCCCAAGTTGCCGTTACATCTTGTGCTTTAGCGATGAAGCTAAAGACAAGCATCAGACAAATCATTCCGAGTTTGAGTAGATTTTGTTTCATTGTTTGTAACTTTAGGTTTGTTTTTGTTGTTTATGTTTGGCAAAATTACAATAAAAACTCGAAAGTACTATACGGCAAGATATTGAAACGCACGTAATCGTTTGCGTGCGATTTTGGTATTTTAGGGTAGCGAAGTAGGGAAGAAAGTGTTACCTTTGCAAGCAGATAAACCGAACTTAAAATAACAATAACTTAAAACAAACGATTATGAAGAAATTCTTTACTCTAATTGCAGCTGTCGCTATGGCAGCTAGTGTTAACGCTCAGACAACTTTGGTTGATTACCCAACAAGTCAAGCTGGCATCACTTTGCATAATGCTGCAGGTAATATTACTTATGCAACAGTGAAAATTCACACAAACACTCAAAGTGTAAACTGTATTAAGGTAGCTAAAAGTTTTTCTACAGACAAAAAGGTAACAGACGACTATGTGGAACTTACTGCTGAGGGAGGATTCAAGGCTGGTGACGTTGTATCTATCACTGGTGTTTATAATAATGCCAGTGAAAAAAATGCTGCGATTGCAATCTTCTCAGGTAAAGTCGGTGAGGAAGCTTCAATATTATTTAAGACAGGTAACTTTATTAATGCTCGTCTTGTGAATGATGATCCTACGGCGCAAACTTATACATTAACTCAAGATGCAGCTACACTTCAGCTTGGTCGTAATGGTAATACTGGTGCTTGCATTACAAAGTTGACAGTAGTACGTGGTGGCACTCCAACGGGAATTTCTAACGTTGAGGCTTCTGCTTCAGCCAAGTCTTCTATACTTTATAACCTTGCTGGTCAGCAGGTATCTGAGTCTTACAAGGGTATTGTTGTTAAGAACGGCAAGAAGTACTTGAACAAGTAAGCATTGGACATATCATTCAATATATATGGGCTTCTTTCACTTGCCTTGGGGTAGTGAGAGAAGCCCATTTTCGTATTTGTACCTTTAAAGTTTGGCAGTTTCATATTTTTTGATTAACTTCGCAACCGAAAGATAAAACTAGGTTTATGGGAAAGATAAAAAGACTGCCAACTGGCATCAGTCAGTTCCGAAGCATATCAGATAGCAATCTCTATTATGTGGACAAGACCATGTACTTGCCAAAGATGGAGGCTGTGTCAGACTTCTTGTTCTTCATTCGACCTCGCCGCTTTGGCAAGAGCCTTTTCTTGTCAATGGTGGCAGACTATTATGATTGTGAGAACTACAAGGATATAGACGAAGAGTTCCAAGGTACTTGGATAGCGGAGCACCCTTTGGAGACCAAGGGAAAATTCCAAGTGCTGAGTTTGGATTTCTCGCAAGTGGCGGGTTGTGCTGACAACTTGCAGGATGCTTTTCATGTTTACTTAGGGATTAAGATAGATGCATTCCTTAGAAAATATGGGAAGTATTATAGTCAGAAAGCTATAGAGGCCGCTCATAATGCTCCAACTGCTGGTGGCAAAATTGCTGCATTTGTCGGTGAGGCTAAAGAAAAGGGTTATCGACTTTATTTGATTATCGATGAATATGATAATTTTACGAATGTTGTCCTCAACGAACAAGGGCATGATGTTTATCATGAGATGACTCACGGTAGCGGCTTCTATCGTGATGTCTTTAAAACGTTCAAGCCTAATTTCACTCGAATCCTCTTTATGGGTGTTAGTCCTATCACCTTGGATGACTTGACGAGCGGATTCAATATCGCTACCAATATCTCAATAGATTCTTGGTTTAACGATTTGTTGGGATTTAGTGAAACTGATGTGCGTAAAATGATTAGCTATTATCAAGATGCAGGCATGATAAAGAAAACTGCGGATGAAGTAATAGCAGAGATGAAACCTTGGTATGACAATTATTGCTTTGCAGAGGACTCTTTTGGTGTAGAACCAAGTATGTACAATAGTAATATGGTAATATATTACATGAGTCTTCTGATTCGGACAGGTCGCTCTCCTAAGGATATGCGTGATCCTAACTCCAAGACCGATTACGCCAAGATGAAACGCCTTGTGCGTTTAGATAGATTGGATGGTGACCGAAAGGGAGTTGTGCGGACAATTGCCGAGCAAGGTTATATTGATGCCACCATTGAGACAACCTTTCCTGCTATCGAAATGATTAACCCTAACATGTTTGTCAGCTTGCTGTTCTATTATGGTATGTTGACGATAGGGGGAACGACTTTGGATAAGCTCCATTTGGTAGTGCCAAACCTCAATGTTTGGGAGCAGTACTATCGTTTCTTGTTCGACCAGTATCAAGATACGGCTCGTATTGATATGATGAAGCTAGAGAATGCTTTTACTGATGCGGCACTCAAGGGCGATTGGCAACCATTGTTCCAATATTTGTCGGATAGATATTTCGAGGATAGCAGTGTGCGTGATGCCATTGGTGGTGAGAAAAACGTACAAGGTTACTTCATGGCATATCTCAACTTGTCTCGTTTGTTTGTCATTCGTCCAGAGTTGGAGTTCAATCATGGTTACTGCGATTTCTTCTTGTTGTCAGATACCAAGAAGTTCCCTGTGTTGAAGCATAGCTATGTGGTGGAGTTGAAATATCTGAAAGCTGATGCTACAGAAAATGAGGCAAAGGCTCAGTGGCATGAGGCGGAGGAACAGGTGAAAAAGTATTTGTCTGATGAATCCTTGAAACGTATGACTGCTGGAACGCAGATGCATGGCATTATCTTGCAATTCCAAGGTGGAAAATTATTTAACATGGGAGAGGTAGGCGTGTAATGCGTCTCGCAGAGCCGAAATCTCCCCTCTAGTACCACTTTTATTTTTCCCTAGTTAGGTATAAATTTTTCCCTAGTTAGGTATGAAATTTTTCCTAGGCAGGGAGCGCTGAAAGTGTAGGCACAAAAAATCCCCACGTTCTGTTGAGCGCGGGGATTTTTATTTACAATTCAATGTTGTTTTTTACTTCTGTACAAACTTTTTTCCAGCCTTGATAACTACGCCCTTGTAAGAGGTAGATACCTTCTGACCTGCGAGGTTATAGACAGGAGCATTTGCATCAGCATCGTCAATGGTGATGCCATTGATATTGGAGGTTACAGGAGTTACAGTAGGAGCCAATTCCATTTGATCGTTGAATGGGATAATGATGCCCGTGTAATCACACTCTTTCTCGGTATCTACAGTATAGTTTAATTTGAACTTGTCGTAAAACTGAATGGTTTTGTTTTCATCAGTGTAGTAATTGTTGTCTATTTTGACAGCTTTTACGTTTGTAATCTTGACAAGCTTGCAAGCATTCTCTGCCAACGCAGCGTCTTCTACAGACATTTCAATAGGAGTAACAATCCCATCAGTAGCGGTAAGCTTGTTTTCTGTGATGTTGGTCAACTGAGGAATTTTGTTGTATTCCTCGTATGTCGCTGTAATTGTGCCGTTGAGAACTTGACCAGCTTCGTAAGTCAAACCTGTAGGCTTGTAAATATCAATTCCACCAGTTTCATCTACAATGTAATAATCACTAGTGCCATTTACGTATTCCACCTTGGCATCCTTGAGTGTAAGGGTAGCTTTTGTCCCATTACCCAAAGCCTTGAATGCTGCGATATTTGCGGCAGCCTTGATCTCTTCAGGAGTAGTCTCTATTTTACCATCTGTTACAATTGTGATACTCTTGATATAAATGGCCTTTGCTGTATTTTGAGTATAAGTAAGTGAGATTTTGCCACTTGCCTTTCCTGTGAATTCTGTCTCTGTTGATGTTGAAGTCAAAGTATATGCTTCGCCAAAAGCGGTTTCTCCAACTTTTACGTTTAAAGTAGCTGCAATACTAGCAGCACCAGAAGTTTCTACTTTGATAGAGGAGATGTTACCAGGAATTTCACTAGTACTTAATTCTAGAGATTTAGCTGGTGCTTTTTTGCTGCCAAACTGTTGTCCTGCTGTAGCATACCCAAAGTAGCCTGCATCTGTTGTTAACGTCCAGTTGATGCCACCTAAGTTTTTAGTTTGGCTAGCTGCAGAAAATTGCTTTGCCTCGAATGTGTAGGTGTACGTGTCAGCGAAACTCATTTGGCAAACCAATGCCAATAAGGCGATGAATGAATAGCGTAAAATTTTGTTCATAAACTTTAGTTTTAAATGTTTACTAATAGGTGAATTAACTCTGTGTTAGTATTCTAACGCACCGCAAAGATAGTAAAAATAAGTATTGGTTGTTACATTATGTGTGTTAAAATTCAATGAATATGCAAAAAGAGGCGAAAAAGAACGCTTTTATGTTCTTTTCCGCCTCCTATTATACTCCTAGTCGCATCGGATCACACTCCTAGTCGCATCGGCTCACACTCCTAGTCGCATCGGCTCACACTCCTAGTCGCATCGGCTTACACTCCTAGTCGCATCGGCTTATACTCCTAGTCGCATCGGCTTACGCCTTGCACGGCATCGCTTTCTGCTCTGCACGGCGTAAGCGTTCGCTCTGCACGACAGCAGTCTATGCACTGCGCGGCGTTGGGTTACGCTGTGCACAGCGTAAATGAGTACTCTACTTCATTTGCTCCATTTCCAAGCTAGCCCAGATGAAAGGACCGACACCCTTGGCGTCATTGTCACGGATAGGCTCGCTGATGTAATACTCGAAACTGCCGTCACGCTTGAAGTTTGGCTTCGTCACGTATGGACCGGGACCAGGACCCAAGCCACTCACACTGCAACACTTGGTGAGACTGATGGTCTTGTCTGGGTTCACCTGGATGAAATTCTTCAAGATGCCCTTGTATGCCTTGATGCCCGCATCCTGGTATTCCTTGGCGAGGTATCCCTTGCGGTAACCCTTCAAGAGAACGTAGGCAAACATGCTGGAGGCAGTGCTCTCCAAGTAGTTGCGAGGATTCTTCACGTCCATCACGTCATACCATACGCCTGTCTTCTTGTCCTGGTACTTCACCACGCTAGCCATCGCCTTGTTGAGCAAGTCGATGACCTCGCCACGGCGAGCATAGTCCTCTGGCATGGCATCGAGGCACTCGGTCATCGCCATCACATACCATCCCAAGGCTCTCGCCCAGGTGTGCTGGCTCTTTCCGTTCTCCTTGTCTGCCCAGAACTGTTGGTGAGTCTCGTCCCAAGCATGTTTCCAGAGTTGTGTCTTCTCGTCGTAAGTGCGCTTGTCGGTCTTGATCATCTGATCTACCGCATCATCCAAGTACTTCTTTGCCTTCTTTGGCTTCATCGTCTGTACGGCATACTGGCAGTAGAAAGGCAAGCCCATGAAGATACCATCGAGCCAAACTTGGTTGGCGTAGATAGCCTTGTGCCAATATACGCCTTCTTTGGTGCGAGGCTGGTTCTGCAACTGCTTGAAGAGGGTCTTCAAGGCAAGTTCTGTGCTCTTGCTAGGGAAGAGGTTGTGCATGCGGAGGATGAACTTCGCCGTGCGCACATTGTCGAGGTTGAAATCCTCATATTTATAACCTGTGATGTTGCCCTTCTCGTCAATCATCTTGGCAGGATATTCCTTCAGGTAGTCGATGATTCTCTCATTGTTGGCTTCAGCGTCGCCACCCTTGAAGGTGCTCTTGCCATTCTGGTAGGCGAGGTAAGTGTCGAGCATACCTTCCATCTCGATGCCCATCACATAACTCCAACGGGGTTTGTTAGGAGAGAAATCGAGGTTGTATGGATGAGCCACACGCTGCATTTCACTGTGGGTGAGCCACTCGCTATAGGCTTGATAAGGCTGGTCTGCCTTGTTGAGCACCAACGAACCATTGACGGTGAGGTTGTCAAACTTCACGTTGCGAGTCTTGCCCGTAATCTTGACAGGCTCCTTCTGAACGCCATCAAACTGGCAGTTCTTCACGGTGATGTCGCTCACGTTCTCCACCTGGTCACGGCCGATGATGAGGGCACCGTAGTCGCTCTTCTTGCAAGTCACGTTCTCCATATAAACCTGGCTCACACTAGGTTCGAAACCACGGTAGCATATCTCCTTAGGCTCGTAGTCGAGGTTGATTTTCAAGACAGCCTCCTTGCATTGTCCCACGGTGACGTTGCGCATGTTGATGTTCTTGATGACACCGCCACGGCAGTTGTTGGTCTTGATGCGGAGGATGCGTTCGAGGTTAGGAGAGTCCATCACGCAGTCTTCAGCAAAGACATTCTCGCAACCACCGGAGATTTCACTTCCGATGACCACGCCGCCATGACCGTCCTCCATCTTGCAATGGCGGATGATGATGTTGCGGGAAGGTTGGTTCCAGAGACGACCATCATTGTTGCGACCGCTCTTGATGGCGATGCAGTCGTCACCGGTATGGAACACACAGTTTTGGATGAGTACGTTCTCACAAGCCTCAGGGTCGCAACCATCGCCGTTAGGACCTTCGTTCCAGACGGTAACGCCATCCACAGTGATGTTCTTGGAGAGGAGAGGGTGGATAACCCAGAAAGGTGACTTCAGCAAGGTGACATCCTGGATGAGGATGCGCTCGGAGCGTACGAAGTTGATGAGCTGAGGGCGCAAACCTTGTCCCTTGCCAAACTTGCGCTCATCGAAAGCCACGCCGTCTTCGGCTTGCTTCAAGAGCAGGGCACGTGAACCTAGACGCTGGCACTCCTTGGTCACGCCATCGACGTAGCCATATTTCGGATTGCCGTTCATCGGCCACCAAGTCTCATTGCTGCCGCCACCGTCGATAGTACCCTTACCGGTGATGGCAACGTCGGTTACCTTGTAACCATAGACGCATGGGGAATAGTTCCAGCAGGCGATGCCTTCCCAGGAAGTACGCACGAGAGGGTAGAGGTTGGTATCGAAGACGAATTGCAGGATAGCGCCTTCCTCCAAGACGAGGTTGACATGGCTCTTCATCTCGATGGCACCGGTTTTCCAAGTACCTTTCGGAACGATGACCTTGCCACCGCCTTTCTTGGAAACCAAGGAGATGAGACGGTTGATAGCCTTCTGGTTTTGGGCGGCAGAGGCATTCTGCTTGGCACCAAAAGAGGAAATGACAAACTGCCGTTTATGGAGCTGAGGCAGTTGGATGCTTTGTTCGATTTGCTTGTACTCCTGGTCGTTCCATCCCGACGCAAAAGCAATGGCTGGTAGGAGCACCAAGGCAAGCAGTAAAGTTTTTAAGTGTTTCATATTGTTTGTTTTGTTAAGTTTAGAGTCTTATATAATTTCTGCAAAGATAAGGCTTTTTCCTGGATTAAGTATCGCACATAATGTTAAAAAAGCAATTTTGAGTTAAAAAAGTTTGGAGATATGGAAAAAACGGCGTATATTTGCGCCATAATATTTTGAAGGCATTACTCCAAAATATTGATTTTCTGGTTGGCTACGTCCTGTAACCAACCTTTTTTTATGTTAAATATTTGGTGGTTTGTAGGAAAAACACTACCTTTGCAAGGCAAAATTGCAAATAATTAACATCATTCACACAATAAAACAAGAAGATAGCCTATTGATTAGACATTTACTTAATTAAAACAAGGGATTAAGAAAATGAGAAATCTACAAGATTTGACCGACGAGGAGTTGGCGATGTTGTATGTCGAGGGCAGTAACCCTGCCTTCGATGAGTTGTTGTCACGCAATGAGGTGAAGCTTTTCTCATACATCATGTTTATGGTGCATGACCAAGAGTTAGCCAACGACATCTTCCAAGAGACGTTTGTCAAGGTCATCAGCAAGCTCCAGAAGCACGAATATGTAGCAAACGGCAAGTTCGCCGCTTGGTGTATGCGTATTGCCCATAATGTGATGATGGATATGTATCGTGAGCAAAGAGGTCGCCACGTGGTGGATACCAATGAGACCAACGACTTGTCCAACATCGGTTGTGCCAGCGTGCTGGATAGCAATGCCGAGGATGCCATCATCAACCAACAGGTGCTTGCCGATGTCAAGAAGTTGATGAACAATCTCCCTGCCGTTCAGCGCGAGGTGGTGTATATGCGCTTCTACCAGCAGCTCTCTTTCAAGGAGATTGCCGAGATGACAGGTGTGAGCATCAATACCAGCTTGGGCAGAATGAGATATGCGCTCCTCAACCTCCGTCGTATGGCGAGAGAGCACAACCTCTATCTTCAGTTAGACTAGGCTAGTCGGCACTTTTGGCGCGACTAGTCTTCCAATTGCTTGATTTCCTTCATCGCATGGATGGTGGAAATCGGGTCGGTGCTCTTGAATACATAGCTACCGCTCACCAATACGTTGACTCCGGCTTTCACCAGTCGAGGGGCTGTCTCTGCCTGCACGCCTCCATCTACCTCGATGAGGGCATGGGAATGAGACTCCTTGATGAGTTGGCGTAGGCGACCTACCTTCTTGATGGTGTTCTCGATAAACTTTTGTCCACCGAAACCTGGGTTGACGCTCATCAGCAATACCATGTCGAGGTCGCCGATGATGTCTTCCAATACACTGACCGGTGTGGATGGATTCAAGGTGACGCCAGCCTTCATGCCAGCGGCGTGAATCTGCTGGATGGTGCGATGCAGATGAACGCAAGCCTCATAGTGCACGTTCATCATCATGGCGCCAATCTTGGCGGTTTGCTCGATGTATCGCTCAGGGCGTTCTATCATGAAGTGAACGTCGAGGGGCTTGGTGCAAACCTTGCTGACGGCTTCCAATACTGGGAATCCAAACGAAATGTTGGGTACGAAGACACCATCCATGACATCCATGTGAAGCCAATCAGCCTCACTCTTGTTGATCATGTCGATGTCGCTCTTCAGGTCAATGAAGTTGGCTGAGAGCAAAGAAGGAGATATAAGGGTTTTCATTTCTTCTTAGATGTTTAGTTCAAGCACAACACTTCATATTTCCCATTCATCTTGAAGGCACGATAGGTATAAGCTATCTGCTTGATGATTTGGATGGTCCTCTTGGAAGGCCTCAATTCTTCAGGAGTAAATATATACTTCATAGGCGTTGTTGCTATTAAAGAGTTGTTATTGTTTTGTATTCTTTTATTGTAATAACGATTGCTTTTTCGCTTTATTACATCGAAGTGTCCTTTTTGGCGTTTTTTTCTTCGGAGCCTTCTCCCTTATATATTATAATCCCTTATATATAATATCTGTCTCTTATACACATCTCCG
>ERZ1027239.487-NODE-487-length-14700-cov-8.952475_pt1 | contig 14700 bp, 8 predicted proteins | sample MGYA00519476_ERZ1027239 | MGnify/ENA primary metagenome ERZ1027239 (study PRJEB26926, sample SAMN06164636) | human gut metagenome | biome: ENVO:00009003; feature: ENVO:2100002; material: ENVO:00002003 | host: Homo sapiens | place: USA | collected 2012 ... | reverse complement strand
CAGCGTCAGATGTGTATAAGAGACAGAACGTGTATTATGATAAATAGACAATTTCGGAAAGTATAATTTGCATAAAATAATTTGGTCAATACAAAATAATATTGTACTTTTGCGTTTGTAATAAACATATAAGCGTTGACAATAAAAATAAAGAGAATAAGATTATGAAATTCATAGGAATTATACCAGCAAGATACGCCTCTACGCGTTTCCCTGGCAAGCCGCTCGCCATGTTGGGCGGCAAGCCAGTTATACAGCATGTTTATGAAAAAGTGGCTGCAGTACTGGAAGAAGCATACGTTGCTACTGACGACGAACGCATCTTCAAGGCTGTTGAAGCATTTGGCGGCAAGGCTGTCATGACCCGCACCGACCATAAGAGCGGTACCGACCGCATCGAAGAAGCTATCGAGAAGATTGGCGGCGACTGGGACGTTATCGTAAACGTTCAGGGAGATGAACCTTTTGTTGCTAAGAGTCAGCTGGATACCATCTGTCATTGCTTCGACGATCCAACCACTCAGATTGCTACATTGGGCAAGGCTTTCACCTCGATGGAAGCTGTTGAGAATCCAAATAGTCCAAAGATTGCTGTCAGCAATCAGGGCTTTGCTCTCTACTTCTCGCGCAGCGTAATTCCTTACGTTCGTGGCAAGGAACGCAAGGATTGGCTTAACCATTTCCCTTATCTCAAGCACCTGGGCATCTATGCCTATCGCAAGGAAGTGCTCAGAGAAGTGACCCAGTTGCCACAGAGTTCGCTGGAGATTGCGGAGAGTCTGGAGCAGCTCAGATGGTTGCAGAACGGCTATAAGATTAAGGTGGGAACTACAGACGTAGAGACCGTAGGTATCGATACCCCGGAAGACTTGCAGAGAGCTGAGGAATTTCTCAAGGAGCAGGCGGAATAAAACAATATCACCTATTATATAATAGGTTAAGTATCAAGTATATAAATAATCAGGTAAAGTATCAAGGCAATGAACAAGATAGAGTCTATCGTCAGGAAATACATCATCCACCACAATCTTTTTAAAAGTCGTGGCAGATATATAGTTGCCCTATCAGGTGGAGCCGACAGCGTGGCGTTGCTCTTAATCTTGCAACAACTGGGAGTGAGCGTAAGCGCTGCCCATTGCAATTTTCATCTGCGTGGTGAAGAGAGCGAGCGCGATGAACAATTCTGCGTCAATCTTTGCGAAAGGCTCGGAATAACGTTGCATCGCATTCATTTTGATACTCAGTTTTATGCCTGTCAGCACAAAGTGAGCATCGAGATGGCTGCCCGCGACCTGCGTTATCGATATTTTGCCCAACTGGCTAAGGATATTGAAGCCGATGGCATCTGTGTGGCTCATCACCGGGATGACAACGTAGAAACAGTTATTCTTAACCTGCTCAGAGGCAGTGGCGTGGACGGACTGGCTGGCATTGCTCCCAAGAATGGAAACATCCTGCGCCCCCTACTCTGCATCAGCCGTCAGGATATTCTAGACTATCTCCAGTTGCAAGGGCAGGATTATGTAACCGATTCTACCAATCTGGAGGATGATGCTCTGCGCAATAGAATCCGCCATCACGTGATTCCATTACTCGAAACAATCAATCCGGCTGCCAAGGAGAACATCGACCAGACTGCAAAATATCTGAGGCAGGCGAAAACGATGCTGGAGGGATTGATGAATCATGATAGAGCAGATGCTGGTGTCAAGGACTCTTGCAATGAAGGCTCGGCAGATGAGCATTTGATTTGCCTGCAGAAGCAACCCATCATGAAAGCTCCTTCCCCTGAATTCATGCTTCACAGCGAACTGGGAAAATATGGTTTTCATGGTGATGTGATTGATGATATTTATGAGAGTCTGGTTGCCAAGGACGGTGGCGTGGGAAAGCTCTGGAAGAATGGCAGTTATATGGTTGCCATCGATAGAAATCAATTGTTGGTTACGGCTTTGGCTGATTTGGATACCATTCAGAGTGAACGCCCGTTCCGCTTGCCGGAAGAAGGTAATTACAACTTAGGAAAAAGCTTGAAGATAAAACTTCATTGCTATCCACGGATTGCTGACTTCACTCCAAGCAAGAGCAGTCATCTGATAACGCTTGATGCAGATAAAGTAAGTTTTCCACTTACCTATCGCCTATGCGAAAAGGGTGACCGGTTCTACCCTTTCGGTATGAAAGGAAGTAAATTGGTAAGCGATTATCTTACCGACCGCAAGCGGAATGTGGTACAGAAGATGGGGCAACATGTCATTACCGACAGCCAGGGCGAAATCGTATGGCTGGTAGGTGAAAGAACTTCTGACAGGAGCAAGATAACAGATCAAACCCAAATAATTTTGGAAATAGAACTTGTGCAGAATAATGAAAAACAATAGAATCAAGGGCTTCAGCATTGCTGGAGCCCTGTTGGTAGTCGTATTAGCAGCGCTGGGATATTGGATATATTACTGTCTCAATCCCAGCAGAGAGAGAGTAATGGCGGCAAGAGCCACTATCAAGGCTTATTCGCATTACGAACTGAGACAAGACGGCAAGCTGGTCTTATGCTTTGATGAGGATACGGTAAGCCTGGCAGCCAACTTTATGAACCGATGGACTCTCATTCCTTCGTGTGGGGGCAGACTGGCTGCTGCATACAATAGCAGCATCAGTAAAAACCGCTATCAGAAGGTGGATGCAGATACTCTCCTGAAAGAAAAAGTTGATTCGCTTGATAGCGTATATATTGACTCAAAATGGAAGGTTGGAGAGTTGAATTATTATTTACATTCTCACTCCGTTCAAGACCTCGGATATAACCCAATAAGCGGCTATACTCAGCGGGAAATCATCTTACGAGATTCTGCAAGAAAAATGCTTGATTCACTGAAACAAATCCGAAAGAAAGGACATGTGAAACTGGTGCGCTGCATAAGTTACAAGGCGTTTTTCAGACAGGCTGACGGCAAGTGGACAAGCGAATCTTGTGAACTTTTGAAAGCCATGGACGGCAGGAATACGTCTGGTCTTCATCTCTTCCAGTTAACTTCAGAAACGACTCCGGATGGTGTTGCCGCACTCTCTCCTCGCCTTGCCTCCTCGCTTGCCAAGACACATGGAACTACCCTTCGCCGTTCTATCAACTATAAGCTGAAACCGGATTCGCTCGGCTACTATGAAGGGTCGTTTGACAGTCTTTATCAAGCAAACGGATATGGCAGATGGCAGGCTTATGACGGAACATACTATGAAGGAGAATGGCAGAATGGAGTCCGACAGGGCTGGGGATTCAGCATCGCTCCTAGAAAGCCACTTCGTGTAGGTGAATGGAAAAATGACAGATATAAAGGAGAGCGACTGGTCTATACTTCCGAGCGTATCTATGGTATCGACATCTCCAAATATCAGCATGGAAAAGGAAGAAAGAAATATCCAATATACTGGGACCGTCTGCGCATCACGCATCTAGGCAGACTGAGTAAGAAAACGGTATCTGGAGCTGTCAACTTCCCTATCCGCTACATCTATATCAAGAGTACGGAAGGTGCCTCGCTATTGAATCCCTATTACAGGAAGGACTATCTGGCAGCCAAGGCTCATGGATTCAAGGTTGGCAGTTATCACTTCTTCAGTACGATTTCGCCAGCAGCCCAGCAGGCGCATTATTTTCTGAAGCACAGCTATATACGCAAAGGCGACTTTCCACCAGTGCTGGATGTGGAGCCTCTGCCCAGCCAGATCAGAAAAATGGGTGGTGTAGGTGTGCTCTTCAGCCGGGTAAGAACATGGCTAAGAATCGTGGAGAGAGCTACGGGTACCAAGCCGATACTCTACATCAGTCAGATATTCGTAAACCGCTATCTATCAATGGCTCCGGACCTTAAACATAACTATCTGATATGGATAGCAAGGTATGGAGAATATAAGCCAGACATTCATCTTGTTTACTGGCAGCTCTGTCCAGATGGACGTGTGGCAGGCATCAGAGGCGAGGTAGATATCAATGTTTTTAATGGCTATAAAGACGCCTTTATGAAATTCTCTCAGAATGAGACAGTTAAATAATTATGTTAAAGTAAGTTATCAAAAGTAACAACGTATCGATTTTTTTGCTATATTCGCACTTAAATGGGTGTAACTAAAAGAAAATATAGCAGATATGAGACAACTTAAGATACAGAAAAGTATAACAAATCGTAATAGTGAGGCGCTCGACAAGTATCTTGTTGAGATAGGTCGTGCGCCCATGATTTCTATCGATGAGGAAATTGAACTGGCTCAGATTATCCGTAAGGGAGGTAGAGCTGGCGAAAGAGCTAAGAATAGATTGGTAGAAGCCAACCTGCGCTTTGTGGTGTCTGTAGCTAAACAATACCAGCATCAGGGATTGACGCTTACCGACTTGATTGATGAAGGAAACATCGGACTTATCAAGGCGGCTGAACGATTTGATGAAACGAGAGGTTTTAAGTTTATATCCTATGCGGTATGGTGGGTTCGTCAGAGTATTTTGCAGGCTATAGCTGAACAGAGTCGTATCGTCAGACTGCCTCTCAACCAGGTAGGTTCACTGAATAAGGTAAATCAGGAAATCAACAAGTTCGAACAGGAGAATCTGCGTAAGCCAAGCGTGCAGGAAATTTCAGATAGAACGGGTGTTGACGAAGACAAGATAGCCCAGAGCATGATGGCGAGTGGTCATCATGTAAGTATTGATGCCCCATTCGGATCTGATGATGACGATAATGCCATGGTTGACGTGATGTCGAGTGGTGATGATAGCCGTACAGACAAAGGCGTTGATCATGAAAGTATGGCTCAGGAATTGAGAGCTGTTCTTGATAAGGTCTTGAAGGAAAGAGAACGCAAAATCCTGTGTGCATGCTATGGCATCGGAGAAACCGAAAAGGGTTTGGAAGAGATTGGCGACAAGATGGGATTAACGCGTGAACGTGTTCGCCAAATACGCGAAAAAAGCATTACAAAGTTGCGTGAATCCGGAAATATAAAAATTCTTGCAAAATATCTAGGTTAAAATTTGGATATTTGCGCAGATATAGTTAACTTTGCAATCGGGTACAGACTGTTCTGTTCCCGATTTTTTTATTTGTATGAAGAAATATCTATTATGCCTCTTGTTCTTCACGCTGCTGCCTTGTTGGGCTTGTGCCAGAAGATCGTCACCGAAAGACGCCTATGCTGATTCGGTGATGCATTTGATATTTCAATATGCCCAGACGGTAGATACTACCGGCAGAGCGGCTCATACCTCTTGCGCATATACAAAATTCCAACTTCGTACAAATCGGCGTAATGCCCTGCTCATGCTCGTTCCAACCATGTATGCTGTGGCTCACGGAGGTGGAAGAAAGTTCATCAGCGAGTATTACAACCGGATGAGTCATGATGCTAATGGTCAGTTGATAAACAAGCGCATTTTTGGCATCAGTACCATTCCGCACAGGAGTCGAACGATGGAACAGGCGTTGAGATACATGACTCCAAATGTGTATGAAGAAAATCTCTTTCAGGAGAACATCCTCTCCCCTTTCCATCGGTCCAATCGGATGTATTACAAGTATTCGGTCACTCCTCTCCCCTTTGGCATGGCTCAGGTTTACGCTTATCCAAGAATCAGGAATACGCAGACTGTACTTACCAGGGCGATTGTTGACAGCAAGACCGGAAAAATCAGTATGGTTGATTTTGAAGGTGAATATGATATGACCCGCTTCTTCATCTCTGTGAAGATGGGAGCGGAAGGCTTTAAGTCGCTGGTTCCAAAAAGATGTGATATGAGAGCAAATTTCCGGTTCCTTGGCAATAAGATTGTTGGAAGATATGTTACGGTATATGATTTGCCCGATTTACAGGCTGATTCGCTCAAGCAATTATCTGATACGGCTATTATGGCAAGAGTGAGACCGGAGGAATTAAACATGGACGAAGAGAGTCTTTATCAATCTTACTACAAGAACATCAAGAATACTTTAGCTCATAAGGAAAATGATTTTGTAAAAAATGTGCTTTGGGATATGGTAGGCGATAATATGCTGAACCGTATTTCTCAAGATTTCGGTAAGGAAAATCAGGGCTATTTCAAGCTGAGTCCTATCTTTAATCCGCTCTATATGGGCTACTCTGAACGCAAGGGATTGGTATATAAGTTCGACCTGAGAACGCAATATGCTTTCGACCACAACTTTCTGCTCAGTTTGCAATTCAAGGGCGGATATAGTATGAGGCAGCATCGTTTCTATTTCCGCTTGCCTTTTATCTTTAGATATAACAACCTTCATGAAGGTTATCTCAAGGCAGAAATGGGTAATGGCAACCATATCACAACCAATCGGGTGGCACGGAAGTTTGTTGATATGGATACACCGACAGATACCATCAGCAATTATGAGTTCAAGAACGATTATCTGAAGATAACCAACCATTGGCGTTTCAACCAGCATCTGGCATTTGAGGTGGGTCTGGTTAACCATAAGCGTCTGGCTGTAAATCCGACGTTTTATACATCCCACGGCTATCCTTCAAGCTATAAGTCGTCCGCCCCAGCCATTGGCATACAATGGTCGCCTAAAGGAAAGCGTGGCCCCATTCTCACTCTGGACTATGAACGTGGAATCAAGGGGCTGTTTGGCTCCAATATCGAATATGAACGGGTTGAAATGGATGCTCAGAGTATTTTCTATTCTTCCCGTCGCCGCTCCTACTCGCTTAGAGTGGGTACGGGCTTCTATACCAAGAAAGGCGATCATTGGGATTTTGTAGACTACACAAATTTCCATGACAATAACATACCTGGAGGCTGGAATGATGACTGGAGCGGAGAGTTCGAACTGCTCAGTTCTCAATGGTATAATGCCAGCGATTATTACGCCCGCACCAATTTTACATACGAAGCGCCGATGCTGGCAGTGGCATGGGTTCCGCTGATAGGAAGATTCATAGAGAAGGAAAGGCTATACATCAGTTCCCTTGTTGTCCGTCATCTGCATCCTTATTCGGAATTAGGATATGGAGTCACTACCCGACTGATGACTTTGGGTGTCTTCGCAGCATTTCATAATGCCTCATTTGATGGTATCGGTTGCCGATTCGGCTTCGAACTGTTCAGAAATTGGTAAACTGTTTAAAACTTAAAAATAAGATAAAATTCAAAGCTATATATGAATTCACAATTAACTGTATATAAGGCAAGTGCAGGATCGGGCAAGACCTTCACTCTCGCCAAAGAATACATGACTCTCGTGATAGAGAATCCGATGGCTTATCGCACCATTCTCGCTGTGACCTTTACCAACAAGGCAACAGAAGAGATGAAGATGCGTATATTGAGTCAGCTCTATGGTATTGCGCAGGGACTGGAAGAATCGAATGGCTATCTTGAGCAAATCAAGATTGCCTTGCCCCATCTTTCAGAAGAAATAATAAGAAAGAATGCAGCAGAAGCCCTGAGACTCCTCTTGCATAACTACAATTACTTCCGCGTACAGACCATTGATACTTTTTTTCAGGGGGTATTGCGTAATCTGGCTCGAGAACTGGATCTCACAGCTAATCTGCGTATTGGATTGAACGATTATCAGGTAGAACAGCAGGCTGTGGATGAACTGATAGAAAGTTTAACCAGTACTGACCGTCTACTCTTCTGGATCTTGGATTACATTCAGGAAAGTATTGACGATGATAGAAGTTGGAATGTAATAGGCCCCATCAAGAAATTTGGTGAGAATATCTTCAAGGATTATTATAAGGAAAATTCTGATGCTCTGAATCAGTGCATGTCAAAGGAAGGATTCTTCAAGGAATTTACTGCCAAGATGAAAGAAATCAGAAGCCAGACAAGAGAAAAACTGCAGGAGATTGCCGCAACTTTCTTTGATAGTCTTGAAGAAGGTGGATATACTGCTGATGATCTGGCTGGAAAAACCAGGGGAATCTGGAGCTATTTCAATAAGTTGAAGAATGGCAAATATGATGAAGATGACTTGATAAACGCCACCTTCCATAAATGTTATGAAAGTCCGGAGGCTTGGGTCAAGAAAAGCGATGTAAAGGAACAGTCACCTCTGTTTATGTTTGTATCTGATAAGCTTTATCCTATCTTGAAATTCTCGGAAGAGAAAAGACCGGAATGGGTGAAGAGCTACAAGAGCGCTACCCTTACGATGAAGCATCTCAACCAGTTGCGCCTGCTGGGTAGCATCGACCAGAAAGTGAGAGAGCTGAACCAGATAGCCAACCGTTTCCTGTTGAGTGATACCCAGACTCTGCTCCATGCTTTGGTTGAAGATAGCGACTCGCCTTTTATCTTTGAAAAGATAGGAACTCAACTTGATCATGTGATGATAGATGAGTTCCAGGACACCAGTACCATACAATGGCAGAATTTCAAGGTTCTGCTGGAGGAAACCATGAGCAGGGAAAATGCGGGAAATCTCATCGTGGGAGACGTAAAGCAGAGTATCTATAGATGGAGATCGGGTGATTGGCGATTACTCAATAATATCGAGAATGAGTTTGGTGGAACCAAGTCGCTCGAAATGAAAACTCTTGATACCAATTATCGCTCAGACCGCAACATCATCGCCTTCAATAATGCTTTCTTTGTAGAAGCAGCCAAGCAGGAGTGTGAGTTGCTGAAAGGCTCTAACCAGGAACAGGTAAAACAATTGGTAAATGCTTATGCCGATGTTTGTCAGAAAGTACCAGAGAAGAAGGGCAAAAAGGGATATGTAGAAGTGCAGTTGCTTGGAGGAGAAGACATCACGGAAAGCATGATGAAGCAGTCGCTGGAAATAGCAACTGAGCTCACGGCTATGGGTGTTCCAGCTAATAAGATTGCCATTCTTGTGCGCAGCAATAAAGCCATTCAGGATATTGCTGCCTATTTTATGGAGAATTCAGATTTTCTGATGGTCTCAGATGAAGCTTTCCGACTGGATGCTTCCCAAGCTGTTTCTACCCTCATTGTGGCATTGCGCCTCATGGCTTGTCCGGATGATGCCATTGCAAAGGCTACCCTCGCCAAATATGCGATCAAGTATCTGAGGGATCCTCATTTGGTTGAAACATTATTGGAACAGCGTTCTACCTTGCTGGAAAAACCGCTCTTTGAGCTTACGGAGATTCTTTATGCTACCTTGGGGATGGATAAGGTAAAGGATATGAAGAAACAAAGCGCTTATGTCTGTGCTTTCTATGACAAGATGAACGAATATCTGGTAGACAACAGCAGCGATATAGATGCCTTTCTCAAGGAATGGGACAATACCATTCATGAGAAAAGTATTCATTGTGATGGAATTAACGGAATCAGACTTATCACTATCCATAAGAGTAAAGGATTGGAATTTGATTATGTAATCATGCCTTTCTGCGACTGGAAACTGGAAAAAATGAATACTATCTGGTGTGAGCCACAAGAGGAGCCATTCAATGAACTGCCCCTCGTACCGATTGACTTCAATGCAAAAGCCATGATGCAATCCATCTATGAGGGGGATTATCATCATGAGCATTTGCAGAATGTTGTTGACAATCTAAATCTGCTTTATGTTGCCTTTACCCGTGCCAGCCATAGTCTGTTTGTATTAGGTAAGCGAGGCAATCAGAACAGTCGCGCATACTTGATAGAATCGGTTCTTCAGAATGTAGCCGGAAATTTGGAGAGTACTGGGGTTCCTGTAGAATTATCGGGAATAGGATCTGAGTCTTCTGAAGATATCAACTTCTCTTACGGTGAACTCATCGTAGAAGAAGAAAATCACGAAGAGAAGAAAGAATCGGAGAACGTCTTCATGAAAGATGAGAAACCGACAGATATCGTACTTTGTGCTAATCCGGATTTGCCGGAATTCAAGCAGAGTAATAAGAGTCGCGACTTTGTAGAGGGCGATGAAGCTGAAGAACAGCAGAAGTTCTACATCAAAATGGGTACGGTATTGCATAGCATTTTTTCTACTATCAAGACTTCAGCCGATGTAGAAAGTGCCCTCAAACAATTGGAAATAGATGGTATTCTCTACGATGACAACGTATCCAATGAAAGATTGGAAAAGATGATTAAGCAGCGCCTTGCCTCTCCTCAGGTAAAAGACTGGTTCTCTGACCGTTGGAGAGTATTGAACGAATGCTCTATCGTGAAATATGTGGATGGAAAAGCTGTTAAGTTCAGACCAGACCGAGTGATGAGAGACGAGAATGAAACGATAGTTGTTGACTTCAAGTTTGGTAAACCAAAGGAAGAACATCAGGAACAGGTTCGTGGATATATGAACTTGTTGCGTGAAATGGGATACCAGAATATCACCGGTTATCTTTGGTATGTTTATCCCAACAAGGTTGTTGAAGTAAGATGATAATTTTGATAAAATAAGTTTTTGATACTCAAAACTAGAATAAAAGTAAAGCTATGGTACCATTTCTTAAATCAGTAGCAAGAGATTTGAGAGAGAAATATGGCAGGGATATGAGCGACATCGTTGTCGTCTTCCCTAACAAACGTGCCTCTCTCTTTCTGGATACCTATCTTGCAGAAATTGAACATGAGGCTATATGGTCTCCTTCATATATAACTATCAGTGAATTGTTCCGACAGAACAGTCCACTGAAGGTTGCTGACCCTATCAAGCTGGTATGCGATTTGCATAAATCATTTGTGAAATGTACTGAGATTGATGAAACTCTTGACCATTTTTACGGTTGGGGTCAGATGCTCATTACCGATTTTGACGATATTGATAAAAATATGGCAGATGCGCAACTGGTGTTCTCCAACTTAAAAGATATTCATGAGCTTGATGATATCTCCTATCTGACTGATGATCAGAAGAAGATGATTCAGAGGTTCTTCAGTAATTTTTCGGAAGACCATAATTCGGAATTGAAAAAGCGATTCCTCCAATTATGGAGTCATTTCCTCGATATCTACAACGATTTCAACAGTCGTCTTGCTCAGCAGGGACTTGCCTATGAAGGTGCGCTTTATCGCCAGGTAGTGACTGATGAAAATCTCAAATTTGAACACAAGAAGTATGTTTTCGTCGGCTTTAATATGTTGCAGAAGGTAGAGATGCAATTATGCGACAGGTTGATGAAAGAAGGAAAGGCTGTCTTCTATTGGGATTATGACAAGGCTTATATGGATAACAACCATGAAGCGGGTCATTATATTCGCCAGAATCTGAAGTATTTCCCGAACGAACTTGACGCCGATTCAGACAAAGGCAAGCTGGAAGCAAATGAAAACGGAAACGAGTCTGGTCAATCTGCGGAGAACATATATGATAATTTATCCAGGAAGAAGAAAATCAACTATTTTTCTGCTCCAACAGAGAATGTTCAGGCTAGATTCGTACATACCTGGCTAAAAGAAAATGGATTGTGTAAGAAGACAGGCAATGTGGCAATTGTTCTTGCTGATGAAAGCTTGCTTCCTACCGTTTTACATTCTCTCCCAAAGGAGGTAGAACATGTGAATATAACAATCGGATATCCCCTGCAGCAGACGCCTTTCTACAGTCTGATTCAGCAGCTTATCCAATTGCAGGGCATCGGGCATCCTAAGGCTAGCAATACTTATCGCCTGCATCAGGTTCTTGCCACCCTGCGCCATCCTTATGCCCGTTATATTTCGCAGCTCAACCTACAGGTTATCGAGCAGTTGGAATCAAAGAAGACGTTCTATCCAGATAGAAATTCACTCATCATGAATGAGGATGAAGGACTCGCCATATTGTTCAGAGATATAGATAAGGTTGAGAATCTTGATGAGTATAATATGGGATTGCTAAACTATCTGATAGATATCCTCAAACAGATTGGCTATAACACGAAGCAGCAGAATGTGGACCAGCTTTTCCAGGAGTCTCTTTTCCGTTCTTATACTGTAATCAATCGTCTGAGAGGACTTGTTGAAAGTGGCGATTTAAAGGTTGATACAATAACCTTGGAGCGCTTGATTCTGCAATTGTTCCAGACAACCAGCATCCCATTTCATGGCGAACCAGCTGTAGGTATACAGATTATGGGAGTCTTGGAAACCCGAAATCTCGATTTCGATTATATGCTAGTCTTATCATGTAATGAAGGAAAGTGGCCAAAGGGTGTCAACGATGCTTCGTTTATACCTTATTCTATAAGAAAAGCTTACGGGTTGACGACCATTGACAATAAAGTAGCTATCTCTGCATACTATTTCTATCGCATGATACAGCGTTGCCAACATTTGGCATTCACCTATAATAATGCTACAGAAGAAGGACAGACTGGCGAAATGAGTCGCTTTATGTTGCAGTTGATGATAGAAGGAAAGAATACTGTACACCGTCATTCATTCAAACTCGGCCAGACTCCTTGTCGCGATGAATATAAAGAAGTAGATAAGACAGAAGCAATATGGATAAAACTGAATGAACATTGGAAAATATCTCCTACTTTCATCAATACTTACATGAGATGCGAAAAGCGTTTCTACTATAGATATATAGAGAAACTGGAAGAGCCAGATCTCATTGATGAAGACGAGATAGACAACCGGATATTCGGAAATATATTCCATCGTGCCGCCCAACTTATCTACCTGCAGTTTGCTCCAAAATCTGCAGTCAAGCTGGATAAGGATGGTAAGGAACAGCTCATCCACCCTATCATCATCACAAAGGCCGATTTTGAGAATGCCATTAAAAACGAAGCCTTGATTTATCGTATAGTAGATCAGGCTTTCCGTGAAGAGCTGTTCAAGGTTAGCAGTAATGGTTATCAGCCAAAGTATAATGGACTGCAACTTATCAACAGAGAGGTGATAGCCAATTATCTGAAGCAGTTATTGGTTATAGATTGTCGTCAGGCACCATTTACTATTATCGGTTTGGAGATACCGATAGAAACAAGGTTTGTCCTGCCTACTTCCTGTGGTGATAAGAATATTACCCTATCAGGATTTATCGACAGGTTGGATTCCGTTGCAGCAAATGGCAAACCAGGATTGGAAAATATGGCAGAGAAGATTCGTGTCATCGACTATAAAACAGGTAGAGCACCCGTTTCTCATCCTGCTGAAATTGCAGAGGTGTTCAATCCGGAGATGCTGCGCAAACATACTGACTACTATCTGCAGACCATCCTCTATGCCTTGATTGTAAGTCAGTCTACTTCTCTCAATCCAGCTAAGGACCCGGTATCGCCAGGACTTCTTTTTATTCAGAATGCAAGAGCAGAAGATTACGATCCGACGCTGAAACTTGGCAGAGGCAGTTATATAGAGAATGTTGCAGATTATAAGGATGAATTTTGGGAGGGTATCATGAAAATCCTCTCGGATATATTCAATAAAGAATTGCCTTTCCGCCCAACCGCTGATAAAGAAAGATGTGCTGCATGTCCTTATGCTGGTCTTTGTAAGTAAGAATATGGAAAAAGGATACTTTTCGAATAAAAAACGGAGAAAAATTTGTAAGATTCAATTTTTCTCTGTATTTTTGCAGAAAAGAAACCTTCTTCTGAAGGGAAGGACTTGTTGTTACTAAAAAATGAATATATTATGACAGAAAAAGAATGCAATATATTGGTTAGTGAAAACCTGAACTACGTAAAGGCTGTCGCCAATCAGTTCCGTGGTAAGGGAATGGAATTTGATGATTTGGTGAGCGAAGGAACGCTTGCCATGATTACCGCAGCACAGAAGTTTGATGCTTCCCGTGGTACCAGATTTGTTTCGTATGCAGCTCCTTTCATCCGAAAAGCCATGCAGGAGGCTGTTGATAAGCAGTCGGCACTTTATCAGATACCGAAAGATCAGAAGAAGTATGCACCTCGCAATGCCAGCAAGGCTGTGTCTATCGACCAGCCAATAAGCGAGGGAAATCCATACACACTTCTTGATATATTGGTGAATCAGGATGTGAATATGGCTGATGATAATGTAGCTTTCCAGCAAATGCTGAAAGATTTGGATAATTGTGTGGATTTGCTTGATGAGCGTGAAAAAGAAGTGGTTCGCAAGTTCTATGGACTTGGAATTCATCATGAGACATTAGCTGAAATTGCTGATGATATGAGTTTGAAACGAGAGCGGGTTCGTCAAATCAGAGACAAGGCCATACGTAAGATTTCTAAAAATGCAAGCAGTAAGGTGCTGAAACATTTCTTGAGAAAATAATGGATACAAAAAACTCCTAGCCTTTCCGGGTTATACCCAGGGGCTAGGAGTTTTCTGTTTCTATTGCTTTGCTTTCTCGTATTTCGCTTTCTGGTTCAATCGATACTGACGAGGAGTAATGCCCATGCGCTTGTAGAAGTTTGCATAGAAACTCTGACGGGTACTGAAACCAGCCATTTCTGCAATGTCTTCTACACTCATTTTGGCATATCGCTTGTCTGTAAGCAATGACATTGCATCGTTTACACGATAGTCGTTTACAAGTTCAGAATAGTTCTTGTGGAATCTTGTTGCACAAACAGCAGAAATGTAGCGGGAATTTGTTCCCAAATCCTCTGCAAGTCTGCGTGAATTGTATGCAGGATCCTTGTACTTTTGTTCTGAAACCAACATACGCAAGATGTCGTCGTGGAGGCGGTCTTTAGTCTCCTCGCTCAACAAGGTTTGATACCTTGCCATCTTTTCTTTTTTAGGTTGAATGTTATATTTAGCCATATCTGTAATACTGTCTCTTATACACATCTCCGAGCCCACGAGACTAG
>ERZ1027239.481-NODE-481-length-14854-cov-9.623285_pt1 | contig 14854 bp, 10 predicted proteins | sample MGYA00519476_ERZ1027239 | MGnify/ENA primary metagenome ERZ1027239 (study PRJEB26926, sample SAMN06164636) | human gut metagenome | biome: ENVO:00009003; feature: ENVO:2100002; material: ENVO:00002003 | host: Homo sapiens | place: USA | collected 2012 ... | reverse complement strand
CGAGATCATGCCTAGTCTCGTGGGCTCGGAGATGTGTATAAGAGACAGGTTAATATATTGATGAAAATATTTTGAAATATACGAGGATATACATACATGAAAGACCTTACAAAAGGAAAACCATCAAGACTCATACTGGCATTTGCCATTCCAATATTTATGGCAAATATACTCCAGCTCACATACAGTATAGTTGACACGAGAATAGTCGGATCATATCTGGGAGAAAACTCACTGGCAGCAGTCGGATCCACCACGACACTCAGCAATCTGATGATAGGCTTTTTGATGGGCTTAGCTAATGGATTTGCCATAATAACAGCCCAGAAATTTGGCGCAAGGGACTACGCCGGTGTAAAGAAATCGTTTGCTCTGTCAATTAAAATGGGATGCATAATAGCGCTTGCTATAACGGTATTGTGCCTGTTATTTTTGCGTCAGATTCTTGGATTTTTAAATGTATCAAATGATTTGATGGGAATGGCTGTGTCATATATTTTTATTATAATAGCAGGGCTTGTAGCGACATTTTTGTATGATGCATGTGCGGCGGCACTTAGGGCACTGGGCGATACAGTTACGCCGCTTGTCATATTAGCCGTCTCGGTCTGTCTGAATATGGCAGGTGATATTTTCTTTGTGGTCGTACTGAAGGCAGGAGTGGCGGGTGCTGCGATTGCCACTGTACTTGCACAGGTTATTGCGTTTATTGTGTGCTTTGTATATATGGTAAAAAGATATGAGCTTTTGAGATTGTCCCGCAGTGATTTATTTGACAGTCATTTACTGCGAAGAAGCATGAAATTATGCGGCGAAAATTGTGATATCGAAGGCGCAGAAGGTAAAGGCAGCAAGAATAATATGACTCCTGAAGTAATAGCCGTGATGAAAATGACAATGCTTAAGGCAGGTCTTTCTATGGCATTTATGAGTTCGCTGGTAAATATAGGCTCGCTGACCCTGCAGACCGCCATAAACCGACTGGGACAGGATATTATAGTAGCTCACACGGCTGCCAGAAAGATATCGGAGATATTCATGGTCATGTTTACCGTGTTTGGACAGACAAATCATAAAATACATTGATTTTCCTAATGACAAAAGAATATCCCTATGTTACAATTTACTCAAAGCATTATATTTCTGTAAGCGGCACCACATGACAGTTCTTTTACAGGTGCACACCACTTTGAAGAGGGCAGACCACTTCGCATCATTCTACAAAGGACATGGAAGTTTTCGATGCTTTAATTACCAATCAACAGCAGGAAAATTGAAATGCCGTATGTAGACAGAATGCAGAAAATATAGTAAGAAATAGATAAATGCAGTCAAAAAAGGCAGATGAAATGTATACAGAGTGTAAACATAAAGAAGGACAGCACATGTATACTTCATAAATTGTACCATTGTACGCTCATTGGCATCAAATTTTCCTGCTCACACAAGAGAACAGGAGGAGAAGGATTGAGCGCAAAGGACTCAATGGCAAAGGAATACTTTGCAGACAATGCCAGATTTGCGGATCTGTGCAACAATATACTGTATGGAGGAAGAGAGGTCATACTGCCGGAAAACCTTAAGGAAAGGGACACCACGGAGGTACTGACCGCACTTGGACTTGACAAAAAGACCATAGCGATGCAGAAGCTGAGGGATATCTTCAAAAATGCCAGCATCAAATATACCGGCAAATCATATGTCGTACTGATAGGAGTAGAAAATCAGTCGGATATACACTATGCCATACCTGTAAAAAACATGTTTTATGATGTGATGGCATACGGCAATCAGGTAAAGGAAACAGCCAAAAAGCACCGCAGGGAAAAGGATACTACAACATCAGATGAATTTCTCTCGGGATTTACGAAAGAGGATAAGCTGATTCCTGTAATTACGATTACAGTGTATCTCGGAACAAAGGAATGGGATGGTCCAAGGAAGCTGTCAGATATGTTTGGTGATGTGGATGAAGAGCTTATGCCATTCATACCGGATTACAGAATTAATCTGCTGGCACCGAGGGAGATAACAGATTTTACAGGATTCAGGACATCCATCAGGCAGCTTTTCGAGGTACTGAAGAATGCGTATGATAAGGAAAAAATGCAGGAAGTGCTGCAGAATGACGAAAAGTTTAGCAGGGTGGACAGAGAGACAGTCGAGGCAATCAACCTGTTTGCAGGAACGGATATAGACATAGATGAGAAAGACGAGGTGATTGATATGTGTAAGGCGTGGGAAGAACAGAAAAATGAAGGCAGAGAGTTAGGCAGAGAAGAAGGTCGAGAAGAAGGCAGAGAGTTAGGCAGAGAAGAAGGCAGAATTCGTCAGGCAAAAGTAACTGCTTTAAAACTTCAGAAAAAAGGTCACTCAATAGAAGATATAGCTGAATGTGTGGATTTTGATGAGGAAACTGTAAAAAAATGGCTTGTGAGCTAATATTGTAGTGAAATGTAAATTATAGGAAGCAATCTTTGGGCGAGAACTCGGAGGCTGCTTCCTCTTTTATTGAGATAATTGCAGGCATTGGCAGTAGGACGGGGCTTCAGCCCATGAGCCTGTATGGTCTCTGTTTTTTTACTGTTTCTTTATACTTTCTTTATTGAATTATCCGCGCTTATTGATAAAATAGATAGTATGCGCACGATTGCGGATATTTTTGCATTCGTGTATGGGGATAAATTAACCGGAAAGAAAGGAAACGTTTATGAGTAAAATTTTCAAAAATCTGATTCCATACTGGCGATGGATCATATTAATATTTGTTTTTCTCATTGCTCAGGCTTACTGTGATCTGGCTTTGCCTGCGTACACATCTGACATCATCGATGTGGGTATCCAGGATCATGGCATTGAGCATATCCTGCCAAAGGAGATTACATCGGAGGATTATCAGATGGCACAGACATTTATGCTGTCTGACGAGAAAGAAAAATTTACGGACTGTTATGAGGCAGAGGATGCTTCAAAATCTGATGACGGTGTGGCAAAATACAAGCTGACAGCTGATTCGGACACACTTGATAAGCTGGATGAGGAGCTTTTGGTTCCTCTTGTCATGGCATATCAGGCTTTTCAGTCGGGTGAGCAGATGGATGTGGATGCATCGGCTATCCCGCAGGGAGTAGCGCTCGATGATAACATGATAAAGCAGATAAGAAGCAAGGTGCAGGAAAAAATCGATGCGGTGGGTTCAGCTACTTTAAAGTCCATGGGTGTAACTTTTGCGACAAAGTGTGATGAGAATGCAGGAATCGACGTGGATGCCAATCAGGTTGCTTATCTGTGGAAGGCAGGAGCCAAGATGGCAGCCTTTGCAGCAATTATGCTTATAGCAGCATGTGTTGTAGGTTTTGCGGCTTCAAAGGTCGGTGCCGCTGTCGGCAGGGATTTGAGGGAGAAGACCTTTTCAAAGGTTGTAGGTTTTTCAAATGCCGAGATTAACAAATTCTCTACGGCATCACTGATTACTAGAAGCACGAATGATATACAGCAGATTCAGATGGTTACTACTATGATGCTTCGTATGGTGCTTTACGCGCCAATCGTTGGTATCGGTGGTATCATCAAGGTGGCACAGACCAAATCCGGCATGGAGTGGGTGATTGCCATTGCGGTTGCTGCCATCATGGTTTTTATTTTCACACTGGTTGGCATTGCTATGCCAAAGTTCAAGATTATGCAGACTCTTGTAGACAAGGTAAATCTTGTTTCTCGTGAGATTCTTACAGGTCTTTCCGTTATCAGGGCTTTCGGCCGTGAGAAGGAGGAGGAAAAGCGATTTGATGAGGCTAACCGTGAGCTTACACGAACACAGCTGTTTACAAACCGTGTCATGACCTTTATGATGCCGGGTATGTCCATGATCATGTACTGCATCACACTTGGTATCGTGTGGGTTGCAGCAGGCAGAATAGACAAGGGTTCTATGCAGGTAGGTACCATGACTGCGTTTATTACATATGCCATGATGATTGTTATGTCATTCCTTATGCTCTCAGCCATGTCCATCATGCTTCCGAGAGCAGGTGTTGCGGCAGAGCGTATTGATGAGGTTATAAGGACAAACAGCACTGTAAATGATCCAAAAGAGCCTGTTACTGAGGCTGATCACAGGGGTGTTATCCGTTTCAACCATGTGGATTTCAGATATCCGGGAGCAAAGGAGGATGTGCTTTCAGACATTGATTTTGTGACGGAGCCGGGCAAAATCACAGCTATCATCGGAAGTACCGGCTGTGGAAAGTCTACACTTGTAAACCTGATTCCGCGTTTTTATGACGTGACGGGAGGCTCAATAGAGCTTGATGGACACGATATCAGAGACTACACACTAAGCGAGCTTCGCGAGTCAATAGGCTTTGTTCCGCAGAAGGGTATTCTTTTCTCGGGAACCATCGCCTCAAACTTGCGCTTTGGTAAAGCAGACGCGAGTGATGAGCAGATAAAAAAGGCTGCGGATATCGCACAGGCTTCTGAGTTTATCGAGACAAAGAATGACAGGTATGAAAGCTCAATCGCACAGGGCGGCTCAAACGTGTCAGGAGGTCAGAAGCAGAGGCTTGCCATAGCAAGAGCTATCGCAAAGGATCCTCATATCTATGTGTTTGATGACAGCTTTTCAGCACTCGATATGAAGACTGACGCGCGTCTGCGTGCAGCCTTAGCTGAGGTTACAGAGAATGCTTCCGTCATTATCGTGGCACAGCGTATCAGCACGATTATTCATGCTGACCAGATTCTCGTGCTCGATGACGGTAAAATCGTAGGAAAAGGCACCCACGAGGAGCTTCTTAAAAATTGTGATGTATATATGCAGATTGCACAGTCACAGCTTTCAGCCAAGGAACTTGGACTTGATGATAAGGCGGCAGAAACTGCAACTGATAAAGCAGCAGATAATGTAACAAAAACAGCAACAGATACTTCGGCTGTATCAGGCTTAGATAATGAAAAGGAGGGCATGTAAGATGAGTGAGAATAATAACGAACAGTTCAAGATGCCTCCTAAGAGGCCGAGAGGGCCAATGGGGCATGGCCCCGGAATGGTCACAGAAAAGGCCAGGGATTTCAAGGGCTCTACAAAGAAGCTCATAAAGTATCTCGGCAGATATTGGGCTGCTATCATTGCAGTTATGATATTTGCAGCAGTTTCGACTGTCTTCTCCGTTGCAGGACCGAAGATCATGGGTAAAGCCACCACTGCGCTTGCCGAGGGACTCATGAACAAGATTGCAGGAACAGGCGGCATAGATTTTGATTATATTGCAAAGGTTCTTTTGTTTACGCTGGCTTTATATGTGGTGAGTGCCATCTTTATGTTCGCCCAGGGACTTATCATGACAGGCATCACGCAGAAGACCTGCTACAGGATGCGTAAGGACATCACGAGCAAAATCAACCGTATGCCGATGAAGTATTTCGAGTCAAGGACATATGGTGAAGTACTTTCGCGTATCACAAACGATGTGGACACACTCGGACAGAGCTTGAACCAGAGTATCACACAGATTATTACATCTGTTGCCACTTTGGTCGGTACACTGGTCATGATGCTGTCTATTTCACCGCTCATGACGCTGATTTCACTCGTTATCCTGCCAGTTTCGATGATACTTATTTCGTTTGTCATAAAGCATTCACAGAAATACTTCAGACAGCAGCAGGAGTATCTGGGACACATAAACGGACAGGTCGAGGAGGTGTACGGAGGCCACCTCGTCATAAAGGCATATAATAAAGAGGCAGAGACTGTAAAGACCTTTAAGGAGGCCAACAATGTGCTCTACAAATCCGCATGGAAATCACAGTTCCTTTCAGGACTTATGATGCCTATCATGCAGTTTGTAGGAAACTTAGGATATGCGGGAGTAGCCATCTCAGGTGGTATACTTGCCATAAAGAATGTCATCACAATCGGTGATATCCAGGCATTTATACAGTATGTGAAGAATTTCACACAGCCAATCCAGCAGATAGCGCAGGTGGCAAACCAGCTTCAGTCGATGGCGGCTGCATCTGAGCGTGTATTTGAGTTCCTCGATGAGGAGGAAGAGGATATAACAGTGGAAAATCCTGTAAAGCCAGACCATATCGAGGGAAGTGTAGAGTTTTCGCATGTACACTTTGGTTATAATCCTGACCAGATCATCATCAATGATTTTTCTGCAAAGGTAAAGCCGGGACAGCAGGTTGCTATCGTTGGACCGACAGGAGCGGGAAAGACTACCATGGTCAAGCTTCTTATGAGATTTTATGATGTAAGCTCAGGTGCCATTCTTGTAGACGGACATGATATCAGGGATTACAACAGAGCCGATCTGCGAGATGCATTCGGCATGGTATTGCAGGACACATGGCTCTTTAAGGGCACCATTATGGAAAATATCCGCTACGGCCGTCTGGATGCCACAGATGAGGAGGTTATCGCGGCAGCAAAGGCAGCACATGCGCATCACTTTATCCAGACATTGCCGGGTGGCTACGATATGGAGCTCAACGAGGATGCATCCAATGTGTCACAGGGACAAAAGCAGCTTTTGACAATAGCAAGAGCCATTCTTGCAGACAATCCAATCCTTATCCTTGATGAGGCCACATCCTCTGTCGATACACGTACAGAAATCCGTATCCAGAAGGCACTCGACAATCTGATGAAGGGCAGAACAAGCTTTGTCATCGCCCACAGGCTGTCTACTATCAAGAATGCCGATATGATTCTTGTCATGAAGGACGGAGACATTATCGAGCAGGGTACACACGATGAGCTTCTTGCAAAGAACGGATTTTACGCAGAGCTGTATAACTCTCAGTTTGAAGAATAGAGAAAGCACGGGTATCGTGCAGTTTTGCGAATATGCGTGGGCTGAATGGTTACATAAAATTAAAAAAAAATACGCTCTCGACAAAATTCGACAAAATGTGTTATCATAAAAGCATACAATTTGTTTTGACATGACAGTAATTGGCGGCATAGGAGAGTTTGATGAGCACTTTAAATGTCGCAGTAGCAGACGAAAAGAAAAACATGCAGAGTTTATTAAAGGGCATGGAGTTTTTAGGAACAGCAAGAAGTAGTGATGAAGCATACAACATGATAAACGGTAATGCCGGTTCTGATGTGGTACTTGTGTATGTAAAGAGAGCATCCGGTGACACTGAGCCACTTGATGATACATATATGGAGAAAAAATCCCTTGAGACACAGGTGACGGATATCATTCATGAGATAGGTGTTCCGGCTCATATAAAGGGATATCAGTATCTTAGGACTGCGATAGTGATGTGCGTTGAGGATATGGAAATGCTTAGCTCTATCACAAAGCTTTTGTATCCCACTATTGCAAAGAAGTACAAGACTACCTCAAGCAGGGTGGAGAGAGCCATAAGGCATGCTATCGAGGTGGCATGGAGCAGAGGCAGGATGGATACGATAGACTCCATGTTTGGATACACTGTAAACTATGGTAAGGGCAAGCCTACCAATTCGGAGTTTATTGCCCTGATTACAGACAAAATACGTCTAGGGATGTAAAAATCGTCATTATAGACAAATAAAACCACGTTTTGATAAATTTACTAGGCAAAATGTACTCCCGCGTGATATAATATGGTATACATTCTATTGGTTTTAGGATGTATACTATATTTTTTATCAGATTAATCGTTGTTTAAATAACTGTAATCTGGGGGAGGTTTCAGCATGGACAAAATTAAAATATTAATGGCCGCATCAGAGGCAATACCTTATATGAAGACAGGTGGACTTGCTGACGTAGTGGGATCTTTACCAAAATATTTTGACAAGGACAGATATGACGTGAGAGTTATACTTCCGAAGTACAAATGTATGGATGATAAATTACTGCCACAGCTTAAGTTCGTCTGTCATTTTTATGTCAATCTCAACTGGCGCAGGCAGTATGTGGGGATTTTTACATCGCAGTATGATGGTGTGACATATTATTTTGTGGACAATGAGTTTTACTTTGCAGGAGATAAGCCATACAACAATATATACGAGGATGTGGAGAAGTTTGCTTTCTTTTCAAAGGCGGTGCTTGAGGCTTTGCCGGTTATAGATTTTGCCCCGGATGTGATACATTGTAATGACTGGCAGACAGGACTCTTGCCGGTTTTCCTAAAGACAGTGTACGGCTCAGACAATTTCTATGCAGGTATCAAGACAGTCTTTACCATTCACAATATGAAGTTTCAAGGGCGTTGGAAGATTAAAGAGGTGGCTGATGTTACAGGACTTCCGGAGCACATTTTTAATTCAGGGGAGCTGGAGTTCTATGGTGAGGCTAATTATTTAAAGGGCGGCATAGTATATGCAGATGAGATTACGACTGTCAGCCCGACATATGCAGATGAAATCTGTACACCTGAGGGCGGAGAGGGCCTGGATGGCCTGATGCTTGAGCGGCGCAGGCATTTGAGAGGCATTGTAAACGGTATAGATTATGATGTCTTTAATCCTATGAAGGATACATATCTGGATAAGCATTTTTCTGTAAGGGAATTGAGTGGAAAGGTCGTTAATAAGCGTCAGCTGCAGGAGAAGTATGGTCTGGCTGTGGATAATGATGTCATGCTGATTGGAATAGTTTCGCGTCTGACAAATCAGAAGGGCTTTGATCTGGTGGCATATGTGATGGAGGAGATGCTTTCCACCATGAATGTACAGTTTATAGTGCAGGGCACAGGAGAGCAGCAGTACGAGGAGATGTTTAATTATTTCCATGGCAGGTATCCGCAGAAGCTTGGAGTATATATCGGCTACTCGGAGGAAAATGCACATGAGATATATGCAGGCTGTGACGCATTTCTCATGCCGTCTCTTTTTGAGCCGTGCGGCTTGAGCCAGCTCATGTCTATGCGATATGGTACGCTGCCTATAGTCAGGGAGACCGGTGGTCTTAAGGACACTGTAGTGCCGTACAATGAGTACGAGAATACGGGCGATGGCTTTTCCTTTGCCAATTATAATGCGCATGATATGCTGCATGTCATCAAATATGCTCTTGATGTGTTTGAAAACCATAAGGACAGATGGCAGGAGATGATGCAGCGCGCCATGAGGCATGATTTCTCATGGAAGGCATCTGCGAAAGAGTATGAGAAGCTTTACGACATGCTGCTTGGCAACTAGTACATCATTCTGCAAATAACAGGCCAAATAACTTTAATGAATTTCCAACTATATTCTTAGAAAGTAAAATACCGGATACATATCTATGATATGATATGATATCCGGTATTTTGTGTTATCGGGTTATATGATTATCAGTAGACAGTGTCTGTTTTACTATCGTATATGTAGTACCTCTCGCCGAGTACTTCCTCGTCGCGTACCTCTGTAGAGTTTACTTCACAGATGAATTCGCTTAGGTTGCAGACATCTATATCGCTATCCAGCGGCATTACCAGAAATTCATGGATACTGCTTGGTATGAGCAGCATATTGCCGCCGAGCTTTTTTGCCAGCGAGCTTAGCACACCCGGGTAGAGTATGGCGGATGCACCGTTTGTCTGCCTGCTGTTTGTAAGGATATACATAGGCAGGCTGTCAAAATCACAGACTGCGCGCATCTGATTGGCATAGCCCGGACATTTTTTGGCAAGAAACTCTGCCATGTTGATTATTGAGCATGGAAGTATCTTTGGGGTGTTTTGCATTGAGGCGCGGATTAGTGTTTCTGTATCTATGCCCCAGCGTGACAGAAGGGCATCTGTGACTGTAATGGTGCCAAATTCAGGCAGTTCTGCTCCTACATATACTTCAAATATGATGGCAAAATCCAGATATTTGATATAGGGCATGTCCTTTAGCTGCTTTTGGTTTTTGTCGTAGCTTATGAGCTGGAAAATTATTTTCTCTTTTACCTTGGAAAAATCATCACAGAAGCTTATGTCAAAATCTTCAGTTGGCTTGAAATCATTGTAGGTGGATAAAATTGCATCGAGAATAGAATCAATGGATACACCATCAAGATACCAATGGTAGTAAGGATTGAGATAAATAGTCGGTGCTATATTGAATTTGGGATTGATAATCACCAATCCGTCGTAGATCATCCCGTTGTTCTTTTTGACAGGATGGATGGTAAGCTTGAAATCATTGTCAAGTCTTGCGGTTATTTCTGTTTCTATAGTATGTAAAAACTCCGTGTATTTCATGAATCTCCTTGCGGAGCATAAAAATATCGGATCTCGTGGAAAAGTAAAACCCACGAAGCAGGGCGCTTCGTGGGTTTTACTCTATCATTGTTTATTGAAGTTTGCAATATGTATTTTTGTACAATTTTTAGACTTCATTTTTGTGACATCATACAAAATACAGCTGCGCAATCCATTTTTAATCCGATTTGAGCCTCTGCCACAGTGTGTTGTAAAGAGTGGCATCATTATCGTTCAACGCTCTGTATACCTCACAGTTTTTGAGCATATCGGAAGGAGGATTAATCGCCTCATTTTCCTTCGTTTCTGCATCCTGGTTGTCGATGACAGACTGGATAGGTGATGCATAGTATACATATTCAAAGTTGAGCTGTGCAGGCTCATCACCGCAGATATAGTTCAAAAATTCCTGCGCACCCTCTTTATTCTTGCATGTCTTTGGAATGAACCATGAGTCAATCCAGAGGTTTGAGCCCTCTTTTGGTACGATATAGTCCAGGTTGTCATTTTCAGCCATGGCGGCAGCTGCCTCACCGGAGTAGCACACTGCGATTGCCGCATTTTCAGCAACCATCTCATCACAGGTCTCATCCACGTAGTAGGCGAGCACATCACTGCTTTGTTTGTTTAGTATATCAAATGCTTCATCGAGCTTTGCTGTGTCTGTCTCGTTTATCGAGTAGCCAAGTGTGCGAAGGGCGGGAGTAAAGGCATCACGGACAGAATTAATCATAATCATGTTGTCCTTGTATTTGCCGTTCCACAGGCAGTCCCAGGTATTTAGGTCTGATGCATCAGCCATCTTTTTATTGTATAGTATGCCGAGGGTGCCGTAGAAATAAGGCACAGTATACTCATGTGTCGGGTCAAAGGATGCGGACATGTCGATTATATCCTGATTTACATTTTGATAGTTTGGCATTGAGCTGTAGTCTATCTTGTTGACCTCACCCTCACTTATGAGCTTCTCGATGATGTAGTCAGAGGTGCAGATGACATCGTAATCGATGGCACCGGACTTGTACTTTGTGTACATCTCCTCAGGCTCCTCGTATTCCTCGTATTTAATGGTGATTCCGGTTTCCTGCTCAAAGCTGTCGATTACTGATTCATCGATGTATTTACCGTAGTTTAGCACTGTTATGGCATTGTCATTGTTTGTGCTTTTGGCGCTTATGGTAAATACCGAAAAGCAGCCGATTACGAGTACTGCAACAATTGCGATGCTCACACTACGCTTTACGATGCGCAGCTTTTTAGCCCTTGCAGGCTTCTTTGAGGCGCTGACAGGTATCCGGTTTGAGTTGATGTTTACCACAACCAAAAGCAGCAGCACTGTGAAGAAAAGTATGGTTGACAGAGCATACAGCTCCGGCTTTACACCCTTTTTTAGCTCTGTGTAGAGCATGGTTGAGAGTGTGTTTACTCCGGCACCCTTTGTAAAGTAGGTGATGGAGAAGTCATCGAGTGACATTGTGACCGCCATCATAAAGCCTGAGAACACTCCGGGGCTTATTTCAGGCCAGGTGACCTTGAAAAATGCATATAGAGGTGATGCGCCCAGGTCAAGTGCGGCCTCATAGGTGTATTTGTTGGTCTGCTTGAGCTTTGGAAGCACATTGAGTATCACATAAGGGATATTGAACGTGATGTGTGCGATAAGCACTGTCACAAAGCCCAGATTCATGAATTTTACAAACAAAAGCATCATTGAGATACCGGTCACGATATCTGCATTGAGCATCGGGATGTTTGTAGCGCCCAGATAGATTGTCTGGTTACGTTTCTTCATGGCGCTTATACCCATGGCTGCGAGAGTTCCTATTATTGTAGAAATCACAGCTGCAAGCAGCGTAATCTGCAGTGTTGTAGAAAATGCCGACATAATCCGCTCACTCTGAAAGCACTTTATGTACCAGTCGAGCGTGAAGCCTCCCCATTTAACCTTGGATTTGGAGTTGTTGAAGGAGAGTACTATTAATACAACGATAGGTAGATACAGAAACAAAAAAATCAGTCCCATATATACCCTTGATGCTATTTTTTTTACCATAATGCGCTCTGGTCTCCTTCCTTATCAAACAGATTGACGAGTGCCATGCTGATTAATACGAATACCATGAGCACGAGTGAGAGACCGCTTCCTGCGCCCCACTGCGAGCCATGGACGAAATCCTGTTCTATGATATTTCCGATGAGCAGGACCTTGCCGCCACCGAGTATCTGTGAGATGGCAAAGGATGTGAGTGATGGCACGAAAACCATTACGATTCCGCTTATGACACCGGACACTGTAAGTGGCAGTATAATCTTGAAAAGTATTGTGACTTTGTTTGCACCGAGGTCAAGAGCCGCCTCAATCCAGTCGTTTTTGATCCTGGTCATGGAGTTGTATATAGGCAGCAGCATGAATGGCAGAAAGTCATAGACCATGCCAAGCACGACTGCTCCGGAGGTATTCATGATGTTGAAGCCCGGCAGTCCGAGAGTGGTGAGTATCGAGTTGATGACACCGTTTTTGGACAAAAGCTGCTTCCATGCGAGTATTCTAAGCATAAAGTTCATCCACATAGGAAGCATGAAAACAAATACTACAAAGCTTTGGTTTTTAATCTTTAAGCCGTTTAAAATCATCGCAAGCGGATAGGACAGCACCAGGCATATTATGGTGCATATGATTCCAAGCCGTAGGGATAAAAGCAGTGCCTTGATATTGGTGTGCTGTGCTATTGCAGCCACATATTCAAATGTGAAGCCTCCGTCAGAGCCTTTAAATGCATAGTACACAATCATGAAAAGCGGAAGTATGATAAATCCGATAATCCATATGAGGTACGGCCCTGCGAGCAGCTGTTTCTTTATTTTAGACATCTATCTCCACCGCCTTTTCATCTGAGGACTCAGGCTTGTGCATTACCTGGATATTAAATGGAATCACCTTGATACCCACATGACTTCCGATCTCTACATATTTGGTGGTGTGCACCATCCAGTCGTAGCCGTTAGCCTTTACCTCAAGCTCATAGTGCACTCCCTTGAAGATATTTGACACGACATCGCCCTGCATGTAGCCGTCCTCCGCAGGCACCAGCTCCACATCCTCCGGGCGGATGACTATATCGACAGGCGTGTTCTCACCAAAGCCCTCGTCCACACAAGGCATCTTTACACCGAGTATCTCGACAAGCTTATCCTTTATCATAACACCGTCGATGATATTACTGTGCCCGATAAAGTCAGCGACAAAGGCATTTTCAGGCTCATTGTAAATGTCCTCTGGTGTGCCAATCTGCTGGATATAGCCCTGATTCATGACTACGATGGTGTCAGACATTGTAAGCGCCTCCTCCTGGTCGTGTGTGACGTAGACGAAGGTGATACCGAGCTCATTTTTGAAGCGGATAAGCTCATACTGCATGCTCTGGCGCAGCTTTAAGTCGAGAGCGCCAAGCGGCTCGTCTAACAGCAGTACCTTAGGCTCGTTTACAATAGCTCTTGCAATAGCGATACGCTGCTGCTGGCCTCCGCTAAGAGAATCCACAGAGCGGTTTTCAAAGCCGTCGAGATTGACCAGCTTTAATGCATACTTTATTTTGTCATCAATGTAAGCCTTGCTTTTTTTCTTTATTTTAAGACCAAACGCGATGTTTTCAGCTATTGTCATATGAGGGAAAAGAGAGTATTTCTGGAAAACAGTGTTCAGATTTCTCTCGTTTGCAGGCACATTTGTGATGTCCTTTGAATCAAACATGATTTTTCCCTTGTCCGGTGTCTCAAAGCCACCGAGCATGCGAAGTGTGGTGGTCTTTCCGCAGCCTGATGGCCCAAGCAGCGTCAGAAACTCATTCTCCCTGATGTATAGATTTAAATCGTCGAGTACAACATTGCCGTTGTATGACTTTGTGATATCGATAAAATCAATTAATTTCTTTCCCATGGTGTAAACCTTTCTCATGTAATTATAGTACTGGTAGGACCTGTATGTTTATAATTTGCTGCTGTACACACTAAAAATGTGGCCGGCAGTAATTACAGACCTATAAAAGAGCTTCTGCAGGGTAAGCGTCAGAAGCTTGGAGGATTGCTGACCCATATGAGCATGGCATCCTTTGAAGACTTATTTTCAATAAAATGCTTCTTACCGGCTTTAAAATAAAAGGACTCACCGGCCTTTACGGTGTGCACTTTGCCACCATAGCAAAGCTTCACGGTGCCCTTTATCACATATCCAAACTCCTCACACTCCTGAGGCAGATATATTTCAGAACTGCCACCCGGATGAAGAGTGAGCCTGACAGGCTCCATGGAGCGGGTCTGTGCGTTTGGAATGATCCATTCCACCTTGCTGTTTTTTTCCTCGTCAATTTTCTCGAAATAGTCGTTTGCCTTGTATACAATCTGCTCAGGTTCCGAATCTGTAAAAAACTCAGCCGGTGTCATACCCAGGCACTGGATGATATCAAGCAGGGTGCCGACTGACGGTGAATTCTGATTTCGCTCAAGCTGGGAGATAAATCCCTTCGTCAGCTCAGCTCTGTCAGCAAGCTCCTGCTGGGTAAGTCCGTACTGGATACGAAGCTCCTTCATACGATGTCCGATATCCATGTTTACTTCCTTTTCTAATACATTTTATCTGTCTCTTATACACATCTCCGAGCCCACGAGACTA
>ERZ1027239.469-NODE-469-length-15032-cov-5.078454_pt1 | contig 15032 bp, 8 predicted proteins | sample MGYA00519476_ERZ1027239 | MGnify/ENA primary metagenome ERZ1027239 (study PRJEB26926, sample SAMN06164636) | human gut metagenome | biome: ENVO:00009003; feature: ENVO:2100002; material: ENVO:00002003 | host: Homo sapiens | place: USA | collected 2012 ... | reverse complement strand
TATTCAGACATGGCATCAAAACAAGGACAATACTTCTTTCTATTTTTCTCATTTTGTTTAAAAAATAAAGTAATTAATAATACTACCGAGTACAATCACTACGGAATACCTCACAACATCTTCCCACTCAAATCGCGAGAGATGGTAGTGCTTGTACTGATAAATCTCTCTACCTACCATTACTGGCAAAGCAAGAATACCTATCAATATGCTGATAAGCAGCCAGCAGGCAAGACCCATCCAGTCTCGCTTGTTGAATGTAAGTAATTTCTTCCAAGTCATAGTTTTTACTTCTAGTAAATTATCCAATAAGTAACGAACACATCAAGGAATGCCGACACCTCCAGCCAATACCAAGGATGATATGACACGACCTTGAACCCAATAAATTGATTGCGGTCGTACACCTTAATCATTGCAAAAGCGTAAAGGCAAGCAACTATCAATGTAGTCCACCAACAGACTGACAAGCACCATCCAACGCACCCTGCCGCAGCCACTAAAGCCGCTATCTTATGTACCTTGGACTCGTCGCCTAGGTAGTTAGGAGCGCAGCCTACGAAAGCCAGTCCTCCGCACCCGATGAAAGCCAAGCACTGCACGCCTCTACCTAGGTCTAGTATAGCCACCATCATCAAGCCTGCCACCAAGCACATCACCACAGAGAACACCCAACCGAAGTTACGCTTAACCTTACCGCCAAGCACCTCACTACCTGTTGTGCCTTGGAGCTGATAGTAGGTATCTGACACCATATCTGGCACTCCAAAACGCATAGCTGCGAGGAGAAGAAATCCTCCTAAGAGAAGGAATGAAATAATACTTAATACATACATAATCTTTAAAATTTTAGAAAATTAAACTGATGTGTAGCCCTACGCAACCCCTATACTTGACAGGTATGTAAGGCTACACGTTGATACCATTCTATTGGCTTCAATAAGATGGTGCTACACTTTGAGATTGAGCTTTTCTGGATAACCTGTCTTGTAGTCGTACGCCTCCACTTCTTCGATGGAGGTCAGCTTATTAACCTCTGCCTGATGAGTAGCGGTTACATTGTAGCAATCCTTTGCATACACCTCGATAGTACAAATTAAGTCTTGAGCTGCTGCGATAGGCATGACAAAACACTTTCCATCAAGCCAAAGGCTAGTCTCTTCTCGACCCTTATAAGCAATTCGCTCATTACCGTCGAATACTCGGTCTCTTAAATTAAAGTCGAGCCAATGTTGTTCTCCGTTAAGGTAAAACGAATTGACAGCAGGGGATGTGTCGTAGGCTGTTATCTCCGCTATCTTATCAGCCTTTGCCTGCTCAAGTTTCTCCGCCTCAGTAGGTACAGGCTCTTGATATTCCTTGTAGCCTGCCTTAATCAGCATATCCTCTGTTGGGTTACACACTACGCATCCATCTAATTCTATGGTGTCGGATGCAAAAACACCGTTCTTAATCCATCGTTTTGTCATAATCTATTTTTGTTAATAAGTTGTCATCCTCCAATAAATTCAACACCATTTGGTGAGGTATAGAATTGACCATCTATTTTGTCTAACATACCTATCTTACCATCGCTACGGCGACGAACAGGTATAAAGTTATGTACCAGAATGTCTTCATTCCATAATTTCAAGCCATACACCCGTTGATGCTGGTAGTTACCTGGAGATTCGGTGTGCGCGCAGAATATTTTCAGTGGATAAGTATGATCTATCTTTACACGAGTAAAAGTAGAAACCATTTTATCGTCATAAATCACTTGATTACCTATTAACCCAAAGGAATGTTTACTATTGTCATTTATATAATGCACCTCTATATCATAACCAAAAGTATAACCAATATTATTAGTCCCATGTGTGTGTAATCCCCATCCAGCAGCATAAGAACCTACACCAAAACAATCATCATTACTATACCGTGTATAGGCAAAGGTATATAAGAAACTAGAATTGATGTTAGGGGTGAACCTTGTTTCTATGTAAGCGTTCGAATAGTTCTCAATGTACTTCAATCGCTCATAAACTAATTGAAACATTAATTTTCTTCTATCTGTTCTCATACGTTTTCCTCCTATGTATTAATATTCCACTCTTGCACAAGTCCATAGTACTTGCCACCAATGTATCTGATGTTGAACTCATAATGTGTATTTGCCTCCACCGATGGTGTTTCTGCCCATATCACATCAGCAGGGAAAGTAACCGTTGGTGCAGTAGCTCCTGTGTCGAAGCTGCCTTGATACTCATTCGTCACCGTCAAGTCTGTAGGAGCATTGAGGGTTAGGGTAAGGGATTCACCAACAGTAATGTCATACACCTTGTTAGCATCCATAGCAACAGTTGTTTCAGATACTGGTGTTTCCACGACAGGTAACTTGACAATATCCAAGTACTTGTTCAGCTCATTTGCAGCATCGGTAGCAGGTTTCTTCAAACCCTCTATCTCGTCGGGAGTGAAGTCATCGTAAGTGAATGGGTCACCCTTAACGCCTTGCTCGCCTTTTTCACCTTTCTCTCCTTTGAGTGATGCCAATTCCTCGGGTGTAAAATCAGCAAAGGTAAAGGCGTTACCTTTATCTCCCTTTTCTCCACGCTCGCCCTTGTCGCCTTTGAGTTGCATGAGGTTAAATTCCTTTTTCTCACCACTCGGACGAGTAATATTCAAGTTTGTGCCGTCAACATCAATATCTACGTTTTGAACTTTTTTCAGAGCTCCATTTACCCGACTTACGGCATCGTTGGCTTTTTTTACGGCTTCATCTGTCTTACTTAACGCACCGTCAACCTTTCCTAACGCCTCATTTGTGTCTGAAATGAGGTCTGACAACTCCACGGAAGGAGGCAGGATAACCATAGCGGTATCCATTTCCACACTATTGTCGCCCTCATCGGTCTCTCCAAATTCGGTGTCAGCATCGGCATTCTTTGCCACGATGGAAAACTGAGGATATTCGTTGCTTCGCCAGTCGTTGCCGAATATCTTACCCTTCACCTCGATGGCATAAGTGCCAAGGGGAATCTGATCGCCCTCGACCCTCGCCAAGATAACGTTGTCGTTCTCCACGTCCACCTCATAGGAGAGGGAGATACGCTTGAACTGGTTGCATACCCTCACCTGCACATCGGTGCAAGCAGGGAGAGGAAAGGGCACTTTCTGCCCCTCTACCATCTTCATCACTGGGATTCGCAGCGTGAAGTCATTTCCTTTAACTATCTTCTTCATAAGCTTATGATTGATTATCTGTGATTAACCTTACCCGAACTCTCAATCACCTCGTTCACCGCCACAATGACGGCTGGGATGAAGTTCTTCTCCACGAAGTCCTTGATGGCGGAGACCTCCTCATCGGTGTAGTCGGTATCGTTGCTACCGTTCCACATCTTCGTGGAGAGTGCCACGTCCGCCAAGCCCCTTCTGCCAGTCTTGTAGATGGCGTTGGCGATTTCCTTTCTCAGTTCCATTGCGGTACGCTGCTCGCTATCCAAGGAGAGGCGCACCATTACATTGTCTAATTGTAGTTTCATAATCTATTATATATTTTTAAAAACGTTATTTACCGACGGATTCCCTAAACCAATTTATTCTCCAGTGGTCGCCTATCCAGATAATCTCCGTTATCTGGTTATATGAGTCACTCGTAAAATTGTCCGTTTGACCTTCATGCATGCTATATATATTCTTGCTCGATGATTTGATATGAAAACTTCCAGCACCTTGTATGAACTTGTAGTACTGACCTCTCTGTGGATTATCTGGCAGAATAAGGTAAACACCTGTTACAGAAACATATATTACACAATCCATGTCAGTAAGTTGACAATTCTCTATAGCAAAGCGAACGGCAGGGCGGAAACCAGCATAAGCTCCTTTTTTGGCGTATATGGCGAAGTTGCCCATGAGGTCTCCCTTATAATCCGTGTCTTCACCAGTATAACCCTCGGCGCTAAGAAAAAGGCAAGCCTTAGATTGGGTTGGTGTACTTACTCTTTCATCTATCCAAATATCCGACAATAAGCCAACGGTACCAGTGCTACTTTCTGAAAAGTTTGTCCTTCCAACCCATACGATAGCATCGTTGCTCTTGTGGTCTCTTGTTGTATGTGTGAAATACAGTGCCTCCTTGGATAGACCGAAAGGGCGGTGGGCGACGTCTGTGTAACCATCATCATACATAAGTTCTCCATTTGGACTAATTGTGAAGTAGCCTATCTTTCCACTCGTTGCGTGCATCGCTCCCTTGCTCGTCACATAGAAAGGCGACTCCTTCGCCGTAGCCCCACCGATGAAGAGAGGCGCAACCGTATAGTCGCCTATCTTGCAAGCATCTTCCTCCGTATTACCAAAGTAGCCCACCTTGCTCGCCCCGTCATTACTCTTCGCCCAAAGGTGCTTCACCTCGATTTTATCAGCGTCAATGAGCGAGGCATTAATCTTGCCATTAGCGAAGAGGGCGATGGTGGTGCCATTGTTGTCGCGGACGATGGTGTTATTGGCGGTGATGGTGATTTTGCCATTTGTGATGTCGATGCCTGTGGCGAGCAAGGCTTGCCTGTCCACCATGTCGGTGCGCTTCTCCGTCCAGTCGGTGACGGTCGCGCCTTCCTCAATTTTAGGCTGGGTGAAATACACCGTCATGGCAGAACTTCCCGATGACCAGTCTCCTCGGTATTGTCGGAAACAGATAACGGAACAAGAACCTTTTATCAGTTTTACGTGCATCCAAAACCGCTTCCATTGTGTTGTCAAAAAGAAACTATTCTCTCCGTAGGTAGATTGGTCTATGCCACCATCACTGTACTCGCTGTACACGGTCTTCCCTACGCCTGCGGCATAAGCACCAAACAAACCCTTTCCTTCGCATTTTGCGTACCAAGAGATAATGTAGTCCTTATTCAGTTCGAGATTCAGATTAACCACCATTATATCTTGCTGCAAGGATTCGTTTGTCTTCTGCCATCCGTTATAGTGGCTATCATCGGACAATGAATTTCCGTTATACTGCCATACCGACCAATCACTATCAAGTGCGTATCTCGTTCCGCTCGATGCGGATGATGGCAAAGAATACTTGGATGGCACCGAACCTGCCAAGGCTTCCATCCTCGCCTTAAACACGGACGATTCGCTGTTATAACCATTTGCGATAACAGAGCCGTATTTTGTACGTACGTTGCAATTACCACCACTTGCAAAAGTACGAGAGTTATCTATCAAGTTGCCTCCAATATAGTCATAATCCAATTCGGATAGCGTCCAGCCGTTGTACTCCTCGGCTTCCTCAAACATCGGATGACAGAAACAGGCAGTGGCGGTTACTCCGTTTATCATATGTGATACCCAAAAATTGACCTCCATATAATTGAAACTTCCATCTGTAGTTACGATGCAAGATATGAGTTGCCAAGTATTAGCCTTACTGACTTGGAAGCTGTTTGTCGTAGTAGATGGTCTTCCTTGTCTTGTCGTGGTAGTCTCGGATGCTTTATAGATGGTTTCGAGCGAAATGGTCACGTCCGTTCGGTCGCACTTTACCCAACAGGACAAGGCATATTTCTTGTTGGCTTGCACCTTGATGTTTTTAGACGCACCGCCTCCTCGCCAAAAAAGACCAGCATATTGCTGTTCCGAGCCATCATAGTATGACTTGACTCGAAAAAAGTTAGAACCGCTAACACCGCCATTCATGAAGATTCCTTGATTTCCACGATAACCTTTTGTGTATGTGCTACCGTCGAAATCTCCGTAGATACTCATCTCAAAACCATCATCACCCTTTCTAAAAGCACTTCCTGGCAGCATGTTCCTTCTGCCCATTGCCTTCTCGCTCACGGTGAGGGAAATTTCTCTTGCCGTTTGTTTGAAATCCGACTCAGCCTTTTTCAGATCATCCTTGGTTGCAGTATCATTAAGTCTATTTGTCACCTTTTCAAACTGCGACTTATAACCATTATTGTCGAATGCTACGACACCAGTAAACTTAGCAACGTTAACAGAGAAAGGAACCTGTGCAAAATAAGTAACCCCATCGTAAGCAGCCTGCGCAACCGCATATCCTGATGTTGCAGAAACCTTACCGTGGCTTACGCCGTCAACAATCACGTCGTTCTTTGTGATATTGTTGCTTGATATAGATACGCTGATGTATCCATTCTCCTGCGTAACACCACATTTACAATTTACGCACATATCATCCCTCGAATACACATCGCTGCACTCGTCTGAAACGTTCCTGTTTCCCCTCATTATCTTTACCTTCGCAATCTTTGATATGTCAGGAGACACGATTCCATCATCATTTGTGTCAAAGACAAGCGGAGCGTTCTCGACAAGGACTGAGACTGCATCTTTACCGTTAGTTCCGTCAACTCCATCTTCTCCTTTATCGCCTTTATTGCCCTGTTCTCCCTTGTCGCCTTGGTCACCCTTCTGTCCATCCTTACCGTTCCGAATGATAGGTATGTCACAGGTAGCGAGAATTTTGCTTGTATTATATTCGCTTCCCTCGCACAGATCAACTCTTACCGAATTTAGCCCCGAATTACTTACCTCTTGCAACATACTGTAATAGCTATCCTCGTACTTAGGCTCGAAGTCGATGGAAACAGAATCGCCGTCAGATGGAGTATATTCGCTATACGCACTTCCGTCATTAATGGTGAGTCGTAAGGTAACTGGACTCGATTCCGTTGAAAAGCGATTGTCTCTCACACCTTTCACCACCTTATAGCCTCTAACTACAAGATATTTGTCGCTCTCATATTCATCGCCCTTGTCGATATATCCATTCGTGTAGTCGATACTTCCGTCAGAATTAAGTCTGATATAGCTCGGTGACGCCTCAAGGGTGTAGATAACGGCATCATCACCCTTCTCGCCTTTACCTCCATAGAGGACTTTTTTCCATTGGGTCGAGCTATCGGAAGGTTCTGCTATCACGCTCTCCTCAGAGTTGGCGACACATACCCATACGGCGTTGTTGTGATTCACTTGGTCGTTCTTATGATAAGTATTTCCTTTTACCCAGTCACCTCTATAATTGATGATATTGATAGTGCTGCCATCATTAGAAATCCACTCAAAACGTGAAGAGTTGATTTTTGTTCCTCCCTTTGGAGAGGTCTCAAATACAGACAGAGACACCTCTTTATCCTTGCCATTCACGCTTTTTGTGATAGTATGCTTATACTCAGAGATATTGGCATAACAAACGATACGAGGAGCATATTCGCCTGTCGTTTCGAGGACAATCACATTCTGCCTGTCGGTCTTATCATACTCGCCGTGTTCATTACGATGTCTGTTACCATCAAGCACGATTGTGTCGCCCTCAGCAGGAATACCTCTCGTCTCAACAGGCGCACTATTCTTATCGGGCTCACTATTCTCATCAGTATATCCATCTAAATCTCCATGCTTGCCAATGACAATCCAAGCAAACGACTGACCTCCGTACAATTCCACCTGTACTTCTCTCGTCTGCTCCTTACCAGCTTCGTCAAGGTAAGTTTCCGTCATAGTCCCATATATCTTTTCGTTCTGTGTAGATACGCCACCATTAGGGATTGTACGCCAGTAACTCTTGTTACTTGCATCCTGATATGTTCCTCCAGCCACAATCTCGCCAGTAGTCTGACAGCGCACTTGGTCGCCCTCCTGCCAGTCGTTCATCGTAGCAGTAGTACCATTATCGGCTAAGAGATAGCATTTCCAGCCAACACATTCCACATCATCCTCAGCTGTTTCGACCCAAGATATCACACCGTCAGCAGATACCGATTTCTTGACAGGTACAACCTTTATAAGCTTACTTCCTGCTCCAGATAAATAGATGTTGCCTCCCGAATAAGACAACTTGCGTACTTCTAATTCGTGGAATATCGCCTTGCCCCAGATGGTGAGGTTGGTAACGAATGCATGGTACTTTCCGTTCTTCTCCTTCTCAACAGAGAAGCCTTGTTCAGCCGCATTGTCGTAATCGAGAGACTTGATAGCACTAAGTACCGCCTCGCCAAGCTCTGTAATCTTGGCATTATTGCCAAACTTTGCTCCCATCATCAGGTCTGCAAGACCTTTGGCAATAAGACCTTTCGCTAAGGTTATTAAGCCTTCTGCGGTGTCATCAAAAAGCTTTGAAATAAAATAGCCATTACCATATTTACCGATAAGATTCCTTAATTGTGAGGTTGTATAATTTCCACCGCCCCCTGAACCAGAGCCACCTGATGCAATTATCTCCTTTACATCTTCTCTAAGCTGTGTCGTATTACCTTTGATAACCTCATTTCCTACCGTGATTTCTTGCACAAATTCAAAATCGATATTCGTACTAATCTTTTGAACACGAGTATTAAGCTGATAGCCGTTTCCGTCATCATACACAACCTTCTGCCCAATCTGTAAGCAAGGATTCTTTGCTTCAAATACTTGTGGATAAGACTTAACTGAATAGTTATTCAAGTCGGAAAGCAACCTTTTTATTTCCTTCATTGCAGCATCTAAAAGCCTTTTTTGAGCATCTTCTGTATAATTACTCTCTGCCATTGCGATATTGTAAAGCACAGTAATATTACACTTGTAAGATGGCAGACTTTCGCCTTTCGGAATTATCATATCTTTTGCATTCGTAGGTATGATAAGGTCATTATCCTCCTGATAGATAATCTCAAAATCACCAGCCAAAACTGCGAAATTAGAGCTATCAACATCGTCTGTCGTATGAGTAGATGACGCTTCTTTGTGATATGTAAGCTCAAAGCCTACATAATCACCATTAGTGCCACGACCTGCAAGAGGAGTAGATAATGCTCCTTCATTAAAATTCGCCTCAAAGGAGCATCCGATATTCTTGCCATTAATAAGCAAATCATCGGTTACCTCAAAGTCGTACCAATAATGAGTAACACCATTGTCAACAGTTGTATTAACAAGCTTCTTGTCTGCTATCTTTTCGGTGGTTGGGTAAGCCATACGAACATACCATACAGTAAACGTTTTATATGTCTTTACCGACCCGTCAGCATTATACGTAAGAGGTATTTTATTTCCATCTTGCAGCACATATTTTTCTCTCCCTCGCACATTATATACGTAAGTATTAAGCGAAGGGTATATTTGAGAGAGATTGAGTATCTTAGTAAAAAGCTGCTCGTTCTTATTCTGCCGCATATCGATAGTAGAAAACTCATCAATAGAGTAAGAAAGCTTCTTTCCGTCAATCTCCGTTATTCCGCTACCTTTAGATAGTTGCAATTTTATATCCGAAGAAGATATATTTTCCCCCTTATCGTTAACTTGTGTAATATTGCGAGTGCCACCAAATACAGCAAAAGCGTTATAGTAATCCTCCTTGTTATTAGTGATAGAAGGAATACCTACATTTTCTCCGACCTTTAATGTAACGATAGGTAAATCATCACGAAGCACATTACCGATATGTATAGTTTCGTTATCGTAATCAATATGCCATTCACAATTATCTCCGATAGCATTTGTGATAGCTGTAAGCGCTGACATAAAATCATTATCGCTAAAGGATACATTAATAGCATTCGTATTAGTTGTGTTGTAATTGATTACCCATCCTGCGTTACCGAATTTAAGCTCATTATTCAAAAAATCTTTGAGCTTATCGGCTATCGTAACCATTGTTCCGCAGAAATCGAAGTTGTATTGTTTTACAACTTCATTCTTTGAGTTTCTTGTGCGAATAAAGAAAGGAATTTTAGAAAGAACCATCTTTGGGTGCTGAAACTCTGGCGTATATTTCCAAGACATTTCATCGCTCTGTGTAGGCTCGTAAGATTCCAAGAGACGAAACTGACGGGTAACTTCTCTTACTTTATCAATCTTGTATTTATGTACAATGTATGCTCCAGCAGGCAAGATAACCTTTTCAGCACTATTCCATGAGAGGGAGATATAATCTGATTTAGATAATTCTTCCACTCTAATAGCCGAGCTGGTTATCTCTGCTTGCATAAGCACTTTACCGTTCACGTCATAGATATTAATCATAACTTTTCTCTATCATTTGGATTAGACTCTGTTAATTTAAGTACAAATTTACCTTTTTTTAATCCATAATCACCAAATTGTGAGCATTGCGAATAAACAAGTTTAAAAACCCTCTTTAAGCAGGGAACTTTTAGGCAAAATTGCCCCGAATATGCAATTGTATCAAGGAAAGTTTCGTATTTGATGAGATAATCCTCTTCCGAAGAACCTTCCAAGAAAAAAGATATACTTACATCACGCTTTGCTTTCTTTGCATACTTTTTTGTAGCAATAATGCTTTCTCCATGTTCCAATCTACTATCATTCGTTACATAGCTTTTTACGGATGTCGGAGTTAATAATGCCTCTCTCCATCCTTTAATGAGCGTTACTCCGAAAGTATCAAGGTCAGCGTAGGCTGTATCAGCCTCGCCAACCATCTTTATAAATGCCTGATTCTTCATGCTTTAATAATTTTCCTTCATTAATTTATACATACTTGCAATATCTTCACGAATAAGAATGATAGGTGCCGTATTCTTGTTTATCGCTTGTAACTGCTCCAGACCTTGGTACTGAATATCTCTCATTTCTGAGATATTATTACCGATAGTCTCTGAGTATGACCGCAAAAGTGACATATCAAGACTAATTCCCTTTCGTACCTCATTTCCTTGTTCTAAGGCGATTTGCATTGCATAACCTATTCCGATAAGACTGCTTGCTTGGTCTTCCGTAATAGCCTCAATTCCTTTGCCTGTTGCTGTTTGCTCCGACTGTGAAGCACTACCAGTATATCCAGTAACCTTCGCCCATTCATCACGCCTCTTCAACCCCTCGTCAACGATGTCATCATATCGCTTATTTAACTCCTTAATATCATCTTCTGTGAGCTTTCCTTTCTTATCCTCTATCAGCTTTGCCCAATCATTATACAGATTTTTTAGGTCTGTATTGATAAGGTCTTCCATTGAGTAGGAGAGGAGAGCCTTTTGCATCATTTCAGCGAAATCGTCGGCGAAATCCTCAGCAGATTTCTCCATATCCATGAGGTTGCTGACGAAGCTATCCTTCATACTATCAAAGGAAATTTGAGTGATGGACTCTTGAAATTGCTCTGTCAAGTCATCTATTTCACCTGCTAGGTCGGCATAGTCTTTAAGCTTTTCTAGCACTCTATCTCCATAGCCGCCCTTTCCGACTCCTTTGATGAGGTTGACAACATTTTCACTTCCAAGAAGCTTGTTCATTTCCTCTGGCGTGAGACTCCAAATGTCGTCCTTTTGATTATTTGTAGCTTTAAGGACTTCCTTTTCAATCTCCTTCCTTGCGGTGGACATATACACTTGCCCATCGTCAGTAAATCCAAACCTTAGGCTATCGAGATAATGATTCCAAGAGCCGTGTGCTCCGTGGTAGCCTGCCTGTGTCTTGGCAATTTGGAGTGTCTGCGAATTGACTTTCTCTTGCTGCCTCTTCGCTTCCTCGTATGCTTTTTGCGCATCCGACCCGTATGTGCTAGACATCGTCTTTTCAAGCCTGCTGATGGAATCGTTCAACCTCTCATTGCTGTCTGTGAGCTTGGTGATGGTCTTTTGCACCTTCTCGGCATTCGAGTTCTTGAACCAAGATGAAGGACCTTTCGAGGAAAGAGCACCAAATGACAAGACGTTGCCAACTCTTCCGATTACCGTGTCAAGCAAGCCTCCTACGCCCTTGACAAGTATGCTTTCGAGTGCCTTGAATATATTCTCAGGCAAATCGAAGATAGCATCAATGAGATTGCCGACAGCATCAAGTATGCTGTTCACAAGGTCTGAAAGCCAGTTGAATTGCAATAATTCCGTAAAAGAATTAAGAATCCCTGTCACGAAATTCTTTATAGCATCGGCAATTTGTAAGATAATCTTTGGTATCTGTGCCACAATTCCCACAATCTGCCCAATTCCTTTCGACATCAGACTGGAAAGACCACTTCCAAGGGTGTTCGTCACAGAACCCATTGCTGCCGACATCTTTGTTCCGATGGTCTTCGCCACACCATCGCCCATCTGTGGAAGAACGGAATCAAGCGCACCTTTCAGGCTGCTGATATTCTTTGATGCATCTTGAATGCCTGAGAATCCATCAACGCCCTTCCAAGTGCCCATCTTATTGAGTGCCGCATCAAGCTTCGATGAATAGTTCTTCACGGAATCGGTTGCGGAGTTGAGTTGCACGCCAAAGGTGTTCATCTTTTCCCTTGCATCAACGACCGCTTGGCTTGCCTTGTCGGATTCTGCCTTTATCTTCTCAAAGTCCTCTTGCGTTATCTTGCCGTTTTTGAGGTCACCCTTGGCATTTTGCAATGCGCTGTCTGCCTTCTTCTCCTCCTCGACTGCCTTTTGATAATCGACAACCGACTGGTTGAACTTATTGATTGCATCGGCAAGGGTCTCCCAAGTGACAGACTGGTCTGTGCCGATGTAGCTCCTTATCTCTTGCATCAACTCGACGACCTTCTGTTGGTTCTCAGCACCTGCACTTCTGAACTCTGAACTTTGCGTGTAGGCTTCAAGTTGGTCGAGCATAGGCTGTAACATTTCCTTGCTGATGTTTGCGACACCAGAGAAAAGACCTTTCCAGTCTATGCCCATCGATATGTTCTCGAAATTAGCGTTCGCTAGGGCTTGCTTCTTTTGCTGTTCGAGTTGTAGCTTCTCGCCCTTGGTCTGCGCCTTTCTGATTTTCTCATCATAATCCTCTGCGATGGCTTGCTTCTGTTGCATCAAGCTTCCATACTCTTTCAGATATTCACGCATTGATTGCAACTCCGAGGCTTGTATCTCGTTGTTTGATGCCTCGATTGTCTTTTCTTTTATTACCTTGTACTGTTCTACGATGTTATTTATAGGCTCATTGTTAAGATGTTTCTTCTCATCCCATTTTTCAGTCTTTGAGCCTTTAGCTTTATTAACGGCTTGCTGTGCCTCAAACTCAGCTTTCTGCCTGTCACGCTCAGCCTTGATTAAGGCGTTTTTCTTTTCCTCAATCTGGTCGAGTTCTTTTTCAAGCTCCCTCTTCTTTTGTGCGATAACCTTTTCCTCGTTATCTCCCATCGCTTTGAGCTTTGCTTCTGTAACAGCATCTTCAAGTTCCTTTTCTGCCTTGATTCGCTCGTAGGCGTTCTTGTACTGTACGTCTTCAAGCTTACCCTCAGCGGAAGAAACTTGCCTGCCTTTATTCTGCTCTTTCTTGGCATCGGATTCAGCTTTCTTTTTCTTCTGCTTCTCAGCATTCTCTTCGCTTCTTCTGTTCGATTCTTGCATACGTGTGAGCATACGTGTGGAAGCCATTTGCTGCGCTTGTGTTGACAGTAGTGCGATATGCAAGTCTCTTTCCTTCTTGATGTCTTCAAGCGAGGAGGTGTGCATTTGGTTGCGTTTCTTCTGAATCTCGTAGAGTTCCTTTTGAGCCTTGATTTGACCATCGTACTTTTGTTTCATTAAAGTCTTGGTCTCCTCAATCATCGCATCTTTCGCCTTGCCAGTGAGGGCGTATATTTTCTCACGGTTCTCCGCAATCTTTATATTAAGCTTTTCCTGCTTTTCCTTTTCCTTTCCTAGTTGTATATTTGTGTTGAGTTCCTGCTCTGCTATTTTCGCAGCGTTGCTCGCTTTGGAGAGCATCCCTTCGAGAGCCGAGCCTAGTTCCTTTCCTAATTTATCGCTTGTCAACATATCATAGGTGAGCGAAACCGTTCCGAACGCCCCCTTAAAAGCTGTGCCTATTGCATCTATAGCCGCCGTTCCTGCTTTTTTCAGTCCGTCCCACGTCTTCGACAATCCATCAGTGAAGGTGTCCCAATCAAGCGTAAATATTCCTTTCAGTGTTGTTCCAAGTCCGCTCACCAGGGATATTGCAGCAGATATTGCTGTCTTGAATGTCTTCACGAAACTTTTTGCGAAGCTATTCATCGGAGCTTTGTTGTCTGCGAATGCGTGATAGAGGTATTTGCCGAAGATAACAACAATATCCGTGATAGAAGACATTATAGAGCCGAAATAAGCTGTTATTTTCGTGAATGCCCTCTGTCCTTCGGCACTTTTCGTGAACCACTTATAAACCGCTTGCAAGCCGATTGTAATAGCAGCAAGCACCGCACCAACAGGAGTAGAACACATCGCCCAAAGGGCTTTCACCATTGCGCTTACGCCTTTCGTCACGCTATCGATAGGAATAGGCAATCCCTTTACGGCTGTCTTTATGTTTCCAAGAGATTCTTGAAACTTCCCCCCACCAGTCGCAAAATCAACAACCTTATCTTTTGCCTCTCCTATCTTCGAGGTAAATCCAGACAGAGGCTCTAAGCTTTCCGCAATATTGTTTTTCAATGCCGTAAAGGCATCACCTAAACGCCCGAAAATACCACCTGTGGCTTCTGTATTCTCGTTGAGTTTTGCTTGCACCTCTGATAGCTTGTTTAATTCCTCGGAAGCTTTCTCGCTCTGCTCTTTAAGCTCAGCGAGTTTTGTTTTCGCTTCTGACAAAGAATCTTTCAAGACCCCAACTTGCTCAGATATTTTCTCAACGGCTTCTGTGTTGTTGGTGGCTTGTGCGGCTTGTAGTTGCTCCTGTAATTGCGAGAGTTGCGTTTCAAGACCTGCAACAGCCTCTTTTTGCAACTCATATGCCGCATTCGCCTGACCGCTCGCATAGCTGACTGCTTCTCCGTATTCCGATATTTTCTGCTTGATAGCATCAATGTCGGCTGCTGGGTCGCCAGTTCCGTTTCTTTGATCTATACGAGTGTTAAGCGAAGAAATATCTATGTCTTCTTTGAGAGCCTTGGCTTCCTCAGAATAGTTCGCTGCCGAAGCACTCAGCTCATCAATGCTCTGTTTGACCGCCGAGATAACTTGGTTTTGGCTTTCAAATTTCTGAGACATTCCATCTATATCCGATAGGGATGATTTCCAGTTCTCAATCTTTGCGACAATATCAGAAAATTCATCTGATTGCCCTTTTGTTGCGCTAGCTCTGTCTCTTATACACAT
>ERZ1027239.467-NODE-467-length-15075-cov-18.964514_pt1 | contig 15075 bp, 19 predicted proteins | sample MGYA00519476_ERZ1027239 | MGnify/ENA primary metagenome ERZ1027239 (study PRJEB26926, sample SAMN06164636) | human gut metagenome | biome: ENVO:00009003; feature: ENVO:2100002; material: ENVO:00002003 | host: Homo sapiens | place: USA | collected 2012 ... | reverse complement strand
GCTTTTCTATGGAATATCACTGATTATAAAAGAAAAAAGTAATGCGTCGGCCCTGAGGCCAGTGGACGACAACGGAAAGTGCGAATTTGATTAATCGGTCATGTGGGTTAACGATTTTTGTTGCCCACTTTAATCTTTATTCGTAAGATTAGTTGACTTCATTTTTCTTGTTTTTTTTTACGTAAAGACACAATAAGGGCGTAGATTAGAATATTCACAACCTACGCCCGTATAAAAAAATCAATTCAATTACGCTCTCTTTATTTATTAGGACGATTTATACGCTTGTTACCAGGGCGACCTTGTTTGCCCATACGCTGCTTTGAGAGGCGCTGCATCATTTGACGCTCAAGTTGGTAAACACGCTGAATTTGCTTTTGCGTAAGGAACTTACTGTACTCTCCATAATACTTCTCACGCAAGTTGAGAATTTTTTGGCTATGCGCAAAGCGCTCTTTCATTGCCTTTTCAGCATCGGCCTCACTTTGTGACTGCCCATTCTTGCGCTGTGGTCGTTGACGCGGTCCGAGAGCCCATACTTCCTTTTGATATTCACAGAAGGTCTTAACAAAACGTGCACTGGTGGCATCGTCAAAGGCCATCGTTTTGGCTATGTGTTGAGCTTGTGCTTCAACCATTTGTTCGCGCGTTTTGCGCTGCTTAGTGTTATTTTGTGCAAAGGTGGGAGTGCTGAAGGCTACAAAGGCTACGAGCATCAGCATGTAACTAATAATACGTTTCATGATTGTTCTATTTTAAAAAGTTTTTGTGTTATAACGCTGTGCACCGCGCTATGAGTTATGTTGAATATTCTTATTGTTGTTGTTCGTTCAAGAACACATCGTCTTGATACACCTCAAGCATATAGGCTTGGTCGTCAGGACTCAGTTGAGCATAAGCTTGCTCAACAGGGGCAAAACTATCAGTGGGAGTGGTAGATTGCTTGGGAGCAAAGGGGTGAATCATTAGCACTACCGCTACACAAGCCGCTGCGGCTAAAAGGGTAGAAACGATGGACAAACGATACAACTTGCGACGTGGCTTTGTCTGATGCATCTTCATATCAGCTTTTACCTCTTGCCAAACATTGGTCTCGAGTTGATCGAGAAAGCCTTCGGGCGTAGTGTAAGGCATGCGTTTGCCCACTTTATCTAAATTAAAATCCTTATCCATTTTGTCTTGAAATACTTACAGGTTTGTTTTCATGTATTTGACAATTTTATCTTTTGCCAAATGGTAATTCACCTTAACGCTGGCTGCGCTTGAGTCTGTTATCTGAGCTATCTCGTCATAGCTTAACTCATCGTAATAACGAAGGTTGAAGGCTATTTGTTGTTTGGCGGGTAATAACAAGATGGCACGTTGCAACTTTACGGCTTCAAGGTCGGTGTAGTCTACATAATTATCTGCCATTAAGCGATTGGCTTCTGTCTCATTCTCATCTAACGAGAGTTGCTCTCGCTTTCGTTGTTCAAGCAGTCGCAAGGCCTCATTTGTGGCAATGCGATATATCCAAGCCGAGAACGGACTATCACCCCGAAACTGAGAGAACGAGCGGAACACGCGAATAAAGGCTTCTTGCGTAGCGTCTTGTGCATCGTCATGCGCCACGACCAAACGGCGTATGTGCCAATAGATGGGGGCCTTATACTTTACCATGAGCAACTTAAAGCCGCGTTCGGCATCGTTCTTCAACGCCAAGACGATTTCGTTATCATTAGGAGTAGTCATTGTTATGGAGAGATTCGGCCATGGCCAAACTAATATTAAAGATTGAACTATCAGTACGCACTTGATCAGTCGAAGCAAAGCGGTGTACTACTATCACACCACGCTTTGGATGATGGTGATGATGGTGGTGACGATGCTTTCGAGGTGAAGCAGCATCTGCAGTATAACATGAGGAGAACAACAAGGCTATGCCTATCATCGCAGCTAAGCGATTCAAGAGTTTCATTACTTTCTTCATCGTTTCTTCCTTTTTAATATTCATATTTTTCTTTTCTTGACGCGCTCTTCATCGGGCGTTCTAATTATATGACCGCAAAAGAAAGAAAAAGTAAAACTGGTTGTAAAGTTTTTTTTGGGGGGGGTATGACACTCAGGGCGGCGGTCAGTCTCGCGTCAGTTAGGACACTTTCGGAATTAAGCTTAAAGCCCTAATACATTGAAAACCAAATAGTTGCAAATTTGAGTGGGCTGCGAAAATACATCTACGGAATGACGTAACTTCCTAATTATCAGCAAAATAAGGGAGAAAAATATTATTTCAAACAAACATACACATCAATAAACAACACAAAAACATATCATGTATAATAAAAATACATATTAAAAAACTGATATATGAAACGTTTACAGTATTTTTATACAAAAAAAATAATATATACACTTATGAAAACAAAAATTGACGTGCGAAGAGCTATTAAAGAAAGGTTCGGAACTATAAAAGCCTTTGCAGATTATGCCAACATGTGTGCTCCTAACATCATTCAAAATATGATTAACGGCAACCCGACCATTAAAAAGTTAGAGGAATTGTGCGAGAAAATGGGTTGCGATGTAACGGATTTATTCTATCCTATTGACGAAATGGGAGACGAAAACAATGCAAACAATGCTGAAGCAGTGGTAAATGACACCACACGCACAACCATTCAACCGCAGAGCGAAAGCAAAACAGACGCGGTTTCGGTGCCATTGATGCAAGCTAACCCCGTGTTCTGCCCACATTGCGGAAAGCAAGTGCGCATTGGAGTGGTGCTACTGCCCGAGGCGTAATAATGCACAAACACATAAAACCACAAAGCCACAAACGCACAAATAAACAAACGCACAAACAAACAAGCGAATAAACAAACGCACAAACGCATAAAGGCGCACTCCAGCCTCGCACGAAGCGAGGACGAGGAGTGCGCCTTGTACATTTAACAACTCAACAAAAAAAATGAAGGTGATGGGGTTAGCCATCGAAGGCAGTGTACATTTTACCCATCTGTTTGTTGAGAGCCACGTAGGTAGAGCCTTTTCTGCAAAGCTTTCCACTCATAGTCTCAAAGGCATGGCTTAAGGTAACTTTTGCCATGGTTTTAAAGTTTAAAAGGTTAATAAAAAATAACGCAGCAACAAAAGGACAACCCCTTTGTTGCTGCGTTGCTTTTATTCACCTTTATTTCATTTACTTGATCAACTCTTTCAATTTATTGCCAACACCTTCGGCACTCAGGCCACTGGCAATAACTTTGCCATCGGGGCCAATCAACAAGGTGGCAGGAATGGCATTGATACCATACGTCTGACCGGCTACGCTTTCCCAACCTTTGAGGTCAGAGAGATGATGCCAAGGCAATTCGAGTTTCTTAATAGCTGCCTCCCAAGCGGCCTTATCGCTGTCGAATGAGAGTCCGACGATGTCAAAGCCCTTGTCTTTGTATTCGTCATACAACTTCTTCACCGCAGGCATTGACTTGCGGCAAGGGCCACACCATGAAGCCCAAAAGTCAACCAATACGTACTTACCCTTACCTACGTATTCACTCAGCTTGTGGGGCTTACCGTCAACGTCGTTCATCTCGAGATCGGTAAACTGTACGCCAGGCAATTGACGCTTCCAACCAGCTATACTATTCTTAATGTTGGCCACGATCTTGGTGTCCATATAAGCAGGGTTGCCCTCTTCAGCCAAAGCGATTACATCGGCACGATCCATCATCGAGCCAAACTGTGCCAAGTACAAGGCTGGGAACTTCATTTGCTTGTTTTCGTTGCAGCACTGCTTTGTCAAGTCGAGCAACTGCTTCTCACAGGCATCAGCCTCGCGTTCGATGCGTGCCATGACGCTATCGGGTATTTGCTTGCCCTCACGACGATAGCCATAATACTCTGTCATCACCTTCTGATAGCCGACTTGTGGCTCGTTCATCAAGTGTTCCCACTTATTCAAAGCCTCGTTCTCAGCCGTTCCCGTCACATCTTCTTTCGGAAAGTCTACCTTCACATCGCCGTCGAGCACTACGCTCAAGCGTTCTTTCTTATCGATAATAACGTAGCCAAACAAGTTGTTGTTGGCATCGCCCTCAAACTTAAACGTGCCATTCGTAACGGCTACGCTATCCGGACGAAGTGCCGTGTGGAGGCGTTGCAGATAAGCCATCTTGGCTCCCTTAGGAGCTTTACCCGTAATGGTATACTTCTGTGCCATTGTGGGCAGGGCAAGGAGTGCACAAAGTGCTAAAGCTATTTTTTTCATATCGCTTATTAATATTAATGTTCGTTGTTTTAGACAGCAAAGTTAATCAATGTCGGGCAAAATGCTTACTTTTGTATCGTAAATAAAAATAATACACATATATTAAAACATGGAAAAGAGCGACAGCGTTGTAATCATACCCACTTACAACGAGAAAGAAAACATAGAAAATATCATACGTGCTGTCATTGGACTAAAGGAGCATGCCTTTCACATCTTGGTCATTGACGATGGTTCTCCTGACGGCACAGCCGACATCGTGAAGCGCCTCATGGCCAGCGAGTTTAAGCACGAACTTCACCTCGTACAGCGCACGGGCAAGTTGGGTTTGGGCACAGCCTACATTGCAGGTTTTAAATGGGCTTTAGAGCATGGCTATGAATACATCTTTGAGATGGACGCTGACTTTAGCCACGCTCCGAAAGACCTTCCCCGCCTCTACAACGCTTGTGCCAACGAAGGCTACGACGTGTCAGTAGGTTCACGCTACGTAAGTGGCGTAAATGTGGTCAATTGGCCCATGGGACGCGTACTGATGAGCTACTACGCTTCTAAATACGTTCGATTGATTACGGGAGTACCCCTCCACGACACCACAGCAGGCTTCGTTTGCTATCGTCGCAAGGTGCTCGAAACGATCGACCTCGATGCCATTCGCTTTAAGGGCTACGCTTTCCAGATTGAGATGAAGTTTACTTCTTATAAGTTGGGCTTCAAAATCAAAGAAGTACCCGTTATCTTTGTCAACCGCGAGTTAGGCACAAGCAAAATGAGCGGTGGCATCTTTGGCGAAGCGCTCTTTGGCGTAATGCGCCTTCGCTGGGCCGCAATGACGGGAGGAATAAAACCAAGGAAACTTGGTTAATGTGCAAATGGGAAAATGTGCAAATGTGCAAATAGGAAAATGTGCAAATGATTGAATGTCATAAAGCTCATTCCTAAACGCTGCAATTTAAGGCGACCATTTGCACATTCACACATTTACACATTTGCACATTCACACATTTGCACATTCACACATTTGCACATTCACACATTTACTAAGCATTTGCACATTAACTAAGCACTTACACATTTAAACAAATGCACTTCCGTATACAGATTAAGAATGCCACGATCGTTAACGAAGGCCGCAAGTTTTTGGGCACCCTCGTTATTGACGATGACAGAATAGAAGAGATACTTGAGGGCATAGACGCTGCCCCCTCTATACCTGTTGACGAAACCATTGACGGCACGGACTGTTACATCTTGCCCGGTGTCATTGACGACCACGTTCACTTTCGCGACCCAGGGCTAACGGCTAAAGGCGACTTTTGCTCTGAAAGCCGCGCTGCCGCAGCAGGCGGTGTGACCACCGTGTTTGACATGCCAAATTGCGTGCCGCAAACTACAACGAAGGAAGCCTTTGACGAAAAGTGGCAGATTGCTGCCAATAAGAGTGTTGTCAACTACGGACTCTTCTTCGGTGCCACAGCTGGAAACGCCTACGAGTTGAGCAAACTCAACCCTCGCAAGGTAGCGGGCATCAAACTATTTATGGGTTCGTCAACGGGCAATATGTTAGTCAACGACGAACGAGCCCTACGCGCCATCTTCGAAAATGCGAAGTTGCCCATCATGGCGCATTGTGAGAACTCAAGTCTGATTGACGAAAATATGAAAGCGGCACAGGCGCAATACGGCGCAGACCCTGACGTGCGTCACCACCCTGAGATACGCAGCGAAGAAGCTTGCTATGCGTCTACAAGTTTGGCCATTCGCTTGGCACAAGAGGCGGGTGCACGCCTTCACGTAGCGCACATTTCTACCGCTCGCGAGTTGGAACTCTTCACCGCTAACGACCCCAATATTACAGCTGAGGCTTGTGTGGGACACCTCATGTTCTGCGACAAGGACTATGCTCGACTCGGTTCGCGCATTAAGGTAAACCCCGCTATCAAGACAGAGGCTGACCGCGATGCCTTACGCGCTGCACTCAACACGGGACTTATTCGCACCATTGGTACGGACCACGCGCCTCACCGCTTGGCCGAAAAGGTGGGTGGATGCGCTCGTGCTGCCTCAGGTATGCCGATTATACAGTTCTCACTCGTTTCGATGCTCGAACTGGTAGACAAAGGTGTGCTGAGCATTGAACGTTTGGTGCAACTCATGTGTCACAACCCTGCCGAACTCTTACAAATCGAAAATCGTGGTTACCTACGCGAAGGCTATAAGGCTGATGTCGTAATGGTTCGCCCCAACGTGCCTTGGACGCTCACGCCCAACCGCATTCAGAGTAAGTGTAATTGGAGTCCGCTTGAAGGTCACACCTTCCGTTGGCGCGTTGAACGCACCTTCTGCAATGGATTCCCTATCTTCAACCGTGGCCACGTAACTGACGAGAAGTTCCGCGGACAGGCCGTTTGCTACAACCGATAAAAAATCTCTCTTTGTGATGAAACCAACACAAAACATACCTATTATATATAAGGTGTATCAACTCTGCATTGCCCTCCCCCTTATCTTAATAGCCACCATCATCACGGCATTGGTCACAATCATTGGTGGACTATTTAACGCTCACGTGTTTGGCTACTATCCAGGCAAGATTTGGTCGCGCTTCATCTGTCGCGTATTGTTGCTCCCCATTCACGTCGAAGGACGCGAAAACATTGACTACCGACAGAGCTACGTATTCGTGGCCAACCACCAAGGCCCTATGGACATCTTTCTCATTTATGGTTACTTAGGTTGCAACTTTAAGTGGATGATGAAGAAAGCCTTGCGCAAGATGCCTCTCGTGGGCTATGCTTGCGAACGCGCTCGCCACATCTTTGTCGACAAGTCTGGTCCGAAGGCAATTAAAGAAACGATTGACCGCGCACGCGCCACACTACAAGGCGGCACGTCGTTGGTAGTCTTCCCCGAAGGTTCGCGCACGTTTACGGGCCACATGGGGTTGTTTCGCAAAGGGGCTTTCCTCTTGGCCGACGACTTACAATTGCCCGTAGTGCCCGTTACGATTGACGGTTCGTTCGATGTACTTACACGCATGGCAGGTGTCAACTTTGTTCATCGTACCCCCATGCGCCTCATCATTCACAAACCAATCTACCCTACTTCACACAGTGCGGAGGACATTAAGCAGACCATGAATGAGTCATACCAAGTCATCATGGCCGCCCTACCTGAGAAGTATCAAGGCTACGTCAAGAACGACGACCAGTAACAAAGGCTGTTATCAAAAAAATACGCAAAAAATCAAAACATTAGTAGCGCAGCAAGAGGGGGTCCTACCCCACTTGCTGCGCTATTACATTTACTCAAATTTCGAATTAGATAAACTGCAAATTGTCGAACAGACGGGCTATGCTGAAAGCCTAGCCGTCTGTTCGACAATTTGCAGTTTACGAGTCTTTCTCTATTACATTACAAAAAAATAAGAAAAAAAATATTCCTTCTGTGTTACAAATTCTCACATTCCTCGTTACCTTTATAGCAACGAAACAAAAACACTCACATTTCACATGGCAGAAATACACCCCCCGCCCAAAGAATCAGAAGAAACATCTGCTTCAAGTGGTTTCCTTCTCTCAGCCTTCAATAGATTGAAGAGGCGGTTGCGCGGTATGGCCCGCGAAATATCAGGCAACAGCGATGATGCTGACGATGCACTTCAGGAGGCTTTCACCCGTCTGTGGGAAAGGCGGAAGGCTATACGCTCGGAAGACGAGGCCTCCGCGCTCATGACGACTACAGTCAGAAACTTAAGTGTGGATGCCTATCGTAGACAAGCGACTCACGCGGAAGTGGAAATCGATGCAGAATGCAAAGATTTTCACGATAGCGAAGCCGAACGGCAAGCTACCATTGATGAACGTTTCCTTGAGGTGCAAGCCTTAATGAGTAAGGTCCTGACTCCGTCACAAATCCAAGTAATGCGAATGCGCGACTATGAGGACCGAAGCTATGAGGAAATAGCCTGCTTACTCCAACTATCGGAAACTGCAGTCCGCATGCAACTCTCCCGAGCTCGCAAGGCCGTGCGTGAGGCATACCGCCAACAACATTCATTTCACCCTCAAAACTATTTCGAATCATGAGTCGATCCATACCTATACGCAATACATCGGTAGCACATCATTACTTTGCTTCGGCTGAGGAGGCATTGGCCTGTGCTGAACGCTACTTTGAAGCGTTAACTTCGGAGACGGAAGAATTGGCATTGAAATGCTATGCTGCCTCAGATGAAGCTGCTGCAGATGCTCGTTTCGATGAACTGCGGGCCGTGATGGGATTGGCTGCAATGGGAAGGCGGTTGGCCAATAAGGATTCAGCCAATGCTTCTGCCCTACCTGATGACAAGTCAGTTACCCTATCTCGACAAGGACAACGAATGCGGATTATTCGCCCGAAACTCATACGTTTGATATCTACAGCCGCAGCCTGTGTGTTAGTAACATTGATAGGAACGATGTTGTTACGTCCGTCTGAGCAGGAATGTGTGGCTTACATCAGCGGAAATCGAACAACAGACCCACAGCAAGTGCTACAAGCCATGCAGCAAAGTATTGACCAGATGGAGCAAGCGGACAAAGTTCCTTCCGTAGAGAACCAGCTCAACGATATGTTTCAGCAGCTTCCCCCCGAGCAAGTAAAATAAATCAACTATGCCAAAAAAAACTATTATTCTCATAATAGGCTTGATCATGAGCCTAAATGTATCGGCACAGAGCGGGCTGAACATAGCACGACTCTTCGACGGCCGATACCATAAAAACAAGGACGCTACAGAAGTACTCATGAAAGGACGTCAACTGAATGCCTATAAACTCAGTCTCTTCCGTAGCCTTACTCTAGGGCCGCATAGCGGCAATGCCGCTACCATCGAACCCTTGGTGAAGGCTGATGGGCGCAATGCCATCGACAAGGAAATGAGTATACAAGGAGGTCGGTTGGCTATGGCCTTCTACCAACTACCTTCCAGAGGCAAGACCCACCGCTATATCTTTTATTCCAATAGTGGAGCTGGACGTGGAACAGCGGCTTCGAAGATTACCCTTATCTATATGGAAGGTACGGCTACGTTGTCCGAACTCAAGCGTACGTTCAAAAAATAAGGATGGTGGTAGAATCTCCGTCAGCTTATTCGTCATCTTATCAATCGTAAATCATTAAAATACAATAAATCATGAATACACTTCTTCTTCTCAGCATGCTCTCAGCTCCGTTTTGTTCTAACGACACGATTGTCAATGCCACCCGTCCTGATAGTGTTGTAGTATGCAGCGACAGCGGACAAACATCCGTACAGATTTATGGTCGTGAAAACGACCATGATTATCGTTTTACTTACACCATGGCCGACAATCTTGCGGCTGTTGCTTCTGTCAACGAGCATTCTAGTAGTTGGGATTTCAACCTTCCATTTTCCAAGCCATCCAAGAATCAGAGCAACTCTGCATTCAAGCCCTCCAGCGTGGATCTTAACTTGATTGACTTTATCCATGTCGGTGCAGCAGTTCCCGTAAATGCCAAGGGGAATGTGCCAGTCAATGCAGGTTGGAACTTGGGAGCAGACCTCTTGAATATCCAGTACTGTCTGCCCAGCGGAAACGATGCCTTGTATATTGGTTTGGGCATTGACTGGATTTTTCTCCGTGCCTCCGACCATTCACGTTGGATCAAGGCCACGAATGGTGTAGATGTGGCAAATTCGATGGACGAAGCAAGGAATACACGTTCACGACTCACTACCACCAACCTTACTCTGCCAATCCGTTATTCACACGCTTTCACGAAGAGGCTCTGCTTAGATCTGGCCGTTGAACCTCAGGTAGCTGTAGGCAACCGTATCCACACAAAGTACAAACTTGATTCGCACAAAGTGAAAAACAAGGAGCATGGGGTCGGTGGACAACGTTTCAATGTGGGCGTGAGCATTGGGCTTCGTTCGACCAAATCTTTCGGAGTCTATCTCAAGTACACTCCGATGAACACATGGGGAGATCTCTCTCCGATCAACTACAAGATGCTCACCGTGGGCGTAACGATTTGATCTATTCCAGATAAGGCAATTTAATGGGGCCTCTCCCCCTAACCTCCTCCCCTATGGGGGAGTGGGTTAGGGGGAGAGGCCCCGATAATTTACAGTTTATCTAATCCCGAACTTGAATATATTATTACCCAAAAGGGCACAAAAAAACCTGCAGAACGCGGTCCTACAGGTTTCAGTTTCTCTCGTTGTTGTAGCGAGTCGCTTAGCTAAAAAACTTCAGTTAAGCTTCTGGCTCTCATGCGTTAGCAGTAGAGTCAGCAGTAGTAGCAGCAGTTGAGTCAACTGTAGCAGCTGAGTCAGAAGAAACTGAATCAGTAGAATCTACAGTAGCAACTGAATCAGAATCAGTAGTAGCTGCGTTGTCAGAAGTTTTGTTACCGCCGCAAGAAGCGAAAGAGATAGCTGCGAAAGCTACGAACATGAAAACTAACTTTTTCATTGTGTCTTTTAAATTTTTAAGTAAAACAATCAATTGCCTTTTTAAAACGATGCAAAGGTACGGACTTTTTCATTCCGTGCAAATGTTTCGCCTTTTTTTTTCGATTTTTCTTCAAGAAATTGACAATAATTTATCTTGTATTAATTATTTGAAAGGTGCACATTACAAATTTGTTATACATTTTATTTTTCAATACTCCATTCTCTTTTTACTCCTTCTAAAAGTATGCGTTACACCTTTCTACGATCACATCATTTCAACAAATCTTCGTAACTTTGCGCACTATATATTATATATAAGGTATACGAAGACAGCTAATAAGATACCCCTACTTGTTAACTTATCAACTCGTTTACTTGTCAACTCACATACACATACGCATGTCATTATTACAAAATAAGAAGGCGGCCTACCACACGTTGGGCTGCAAACTCAACTTTGCCGAGACCTCTTCCCTACGCGACCAACTCGAACGCCAAGGCGTACAAACGGTACAAAAGGGCGAGAAGGCCGACATCTGCATTGTCAATACTTGCTCCGTCACCGACGTGGCTGACCACAAGTGTCGACAAACCATTCACCGTTTCACACGCGAACACCCTGGAGCCTTTGTCGTTGTAATGGGTTGTTACGCACAGCTCAAGGCTGACGAGATAGCCACCTTCCCTGGGGTTGACCTCGTATTGGGCATGGAACAAAAGGGCGACGTGCTGCACTACCTCGAAGAGCGCATGTCGCAGAAGTTGGCGCTGAATGGTGATGCTTGTCACGAGGCTATTCGAGTGCCTACAAAGGACATTCGCACCTTTGTTCCTTCATGTTCTCGTGGCGACCGCACCCGCTACTTTCTCAAGGTGCAAGACGGCTGCAATTATTACTGCACCTACTGTACCATACCCATTGCCCGCGGCCGCTCGCGCAATGGTAGCATTGCCTCATTGATAAAACAAGCCGAAGAGGTAGCAGCCGAAGGAGGAAAGGAAATTGTACTCACGGGGGTCAACACAGGCGACTTCGGTCGCTCTACGGGCGAGACTTTCTTGCAACTGATACAAGCCCTCGACAAGGTAAAAGGCATTGAGCGTTATCGCATATCGAGCATCGAGCCCAACTTACTCACCGACGAGATTATTGAATTTTGCGCCCACTCTCGTGCCTTCATGCCCCACTTCCATATTCCATTGCAATGCGGCAGCGACACAGTGCTTAAACTCATGCACCGCCATTACGACACAGCGCTCTTTGCCAGCAAGATAGCTCGCATTAAGCAATTTATGCCCGATGCCTTTATTGGTGTCGATGTAATCGTGGGCATGCGTGGCGAGACGGACGAACTCTTTGAAGAGGCTTACCACTTTATCGAGAAATTGGACATCTCACAACTACACGTATTCAGTTACAGCGAACGTCCTGGTACGAAAGCACTCGAAATTCCTTACGTGGTGAGTCCACAAACGAAGCACGAACGCAGCCAACGCTTGCTCGCGCTCTCTGAACAAAAACGTTTGGCTCACTACCAACGTTTTATAGGCACAACGCGCCCCGTACTTTGGGAACACGCTCGCCATGGCGAACCCATGCAAGGCTTTACCGACAACTACATTCGCGTAAAACAAGCCCCCGGCACGATTGTTGACGACAACATCGTAACACAAGTCAACTTAGGTGAACTCACTGACGACAAGGAGTGTTTAATGAGTTTATAAGTTTAAGGAGTTTAGTAAGTTTAAGGAGTTTAGTAAGTTTAATAAAATCAGCTCTGATTATCACCAACACCATATACATTTTTAGTCTCATAAACTTATTAAACTCATTAAACTCATTAAACTCATTAAACTCATTAAACTCATTAAACTCATTAAACTTACTAAACTCATTAAACTTATTAAACCTATTAAACCTCCCCCTCCCTTATGATTACAACTGACAAGATAGCCGTTGTCATTCTTAATTGGAATGGCTGCGATATGATGCGTCAATTTTTACCCTCAGTGGTAAAAGGTTCACAACCCGAAGGTTGCGTGATTGTGGCTGATAACGGATCAACTGACGAATCTCTCAAAATGCTCTCCGAAGAGTTTCCTGAAGTCATTCAGTTACCCCTACCCCAAAATTACGGATTTGCCGAAGGCTACAACCAAGCGCTTCAACAGATTGACGCACCTTATTATCTATTGCTCAACTCCGACGTTGAAGTGACCGAAGGTTGGCTCCGCCCGCTCCTTCATTATATGGAACAACACCCCGAAGTAGCTGCCTGCCAGCCCAAGTTGCTCAGCCAGCGCAACAAACAGATGTTTGAATACGCAGGCGCTGCAGGTGGCTACCTCGACCACTATGGCTACCCCTTCTGCCGTGGCCGCATCTTTGCCGATGTCGAAGCGGACGAAGGACAATACGACACCATTCGCCCCATTCTTTGGGCCACAGGAGCTGCGCTCATGATACGCAAGAAGGATTGGCAACTAAGCGGTGGATTGGACGGCCGATTCTTTGCCCACATGGAAGAGATTGACCTTTGCTGGCGCCTTCGCGCACGAGGTCGCCAACTCGTGTGCATACCCGATAGCGTAGCCTACCACGTAGGGGGCGGCACACTCGATGCAGGCAATCCACGCAAGACGTTTCTCAACTTTCGCAACAATCTCTTCATGCTTTATAAGAACTTGCCCTCCGATGAATTACGCCCCGTCATGCGCACTCGCACCTTGCTCGACTGGGTAGCAACCCTCAAGTTCTTACTTACTGGCGACCTTCCAAACTTTAAAGCTGTTCGCCAAGCACGCAAGGAATACAAGCGACTCCGCCCCGACTTCGAAGCCGACCGCCAACGTAACCTTAATATGGCTATTAACGAGGGAAAAGACATTCCCGAACGCATTTCCCAAAGCATTCTTTGGCTCTACTACGCCCGAGGAATCAAGAAGTTTAACAAGCTAAAGCTTTAAACTGACTCTATGACGAATCGTGTGGGTAAAATGCTTTAATGACAAAAATAAACTGCAATTTATCTGCCTAATTGGGGGGCGGGTTTGTAACCCGCGGCAGCAGCAGGCTTGAACATCTACTTATAGTCACTAAGCGACTATAAGCAACTTGCTGCTGCCGCGGGTTACAAACCCGCCCCCCCCCAATTAGACTGATAAATTGCAGTTTACCCACACAATTCATTACAGAGTCAAGAATCTCTACAGAAAGTTTCAGAAAACCCTAAATAGGCATTTAAACTTACGTGTTTTTTACCACCATTGTTTTTGCTTTCATCTTTCATTTTTAGTATTGAATGTGTTGATTATCAATTTATTCATGTGCTGAAACATTGTGTTCCGATGTTTCACTTTTAGTTTCATGTTTCATTCATCAAAAAACACAGTGGGAGCGGTTCAAAAACACAATGGGAGCGATACGAAAACACTGAGGGAAAAATAAAACGCTCCTATTGACGTGTACTGAAATTGGTTGACAGTTTTAAATGTTAAAACTAAAGTTGTTTACACTCTTGTACTCTTAGACCTAAATAGGTTGTCAAAATGGCTTTTAATCCTATATAGGTTTACACTTTTCTTAGTATTCCTAAAACTGTTACCACTACTAAATCATATTCCTATATAGGTTTACATTATAGAAATATGATATACCTAAAATGGTTGACAATAAAAAATATACCAGTAGTAGACGTTTACAAACGCAAGAACAAAGGCAATGCAAGAGCATTGTTCGTTTCTTGGTATGATTGGAGAGGGCTCGAAGCCCTCTTCAATCATTGGAAGAACAAAGGCATTAGCCGTCGCACGTCCGTTTCTTGGTAGGGCAAAGATAATACTTTTCTTTGTTTATAGCATTGCAAATCCTAAATAAGTTTACACATATTTTCTTTTGATAGAAGTGGATTATCCGCTTTACCACTCATCATTTCATATGGAGTTTTCATTCCTATTCCTTGATGAGGTCTTGCCTTATTGTACATCATAATAGCATTGTCTATAGAATTACGCGCATCATTAAACAATAATTCGCCATTGTTAAACAGCCAATCATTCTTAACTGTATTATTAACTCGTTCTGCCAGAGCATTATGAAGAGGATCTCCTGTCTGAGTCATACTAATTCGTATGTTCTTTTTCTTGAGTACCTCCACGTACATAGCAGAAGTATATTGTACTCCTCTGTCCGAGTGGTGAATACTTCTTGCATCAATAGCTATTCCAAATGACTCGTAACATTTCATAGCCATATCTAAAGCTGCAAGTGGACCATCTGTCTCGAGTGTTTCGAAGAAACAATAACCAACTATATAGCGTGTATAAGCATCTGTTATAAGTGACAGATAACCAAAGCCTTCCA
>ERZ1027239.459-NODE-459-length-15231-cov-6.577820_pt1 | contig 15231 bp, 15 predicted proteins | sample MGYA00519476_ERZ1027239 | MGnify/ENA primary metagenome ERZ1027239 (study PRJEB26926, sample SAMN06164636) | human gut metagenome | biome: ENVO:00009003; feature: ENVO:2100002; material: ENVO:00002003 | host: Homo sapiens | place: USA | collected 2012 ... | reverse complement strand
TACACAAGGCTATTCGTCGGCAGCGTCAGATGTGTATAAGAGACAGTAATTATAGTGGGAGTGCGAAGGTGCAATTGACAGCTAATTAGGTGCACCCCTAGTGATCATACTGGTTTAAGATGACACTCAAGTCGGTTCAACATAACGGATAATCGGTGTAATATAACTCCTGCAAGTGAAAGCATCAACCATCTTGTTGTCTTCATTTGCAGGTTTTTATTTATATCGTTTTATAAATTATGCCCCATACTTTTGAATAGAATGAATGCAATCAGTACCTTCATCATTCCAATCAATATCATCTTCATCATCAAACCAGAACCATTTTTCAATCACTTTAAGAAACCATTTTGTTTTTGGTAGATTTCATTTCAAGATACTAAATGCATTAAATCCACTTTCATCGGATGCGATATATGTTCCTGGTTGATTTGCATATACACCATACTCATTCATGACTTTATCAATTATACGAAAGCATTGCTCTTGAGTTAAATTGTTCTGTTTCAATCTTTCTTCATTAAATTCAAAATACATCATCATAGGCTATGCTCCTTCTTAAGATAATTCTATTTTATCATGGATCAACTGGCATATATTTGAACAAGAGAAATAATAAAATGAGTACCTTTTCGTACCTTTTGCGTACCTCAAGGTATTAAAAAAGCTAGAATGTGCTTTATATAAAGCACTTCTAGCTTTTATTCTTTATTCAAACTCAATTGTTCCAGGAGGCTTACTAGTAAGGTCATACATTACACGGTTAACCCCACGAACCTCATTGATAATACGAGACATAACTTTATTTAATACTTCATATGGAATCTGAGCAGATTCAGCAGTCATAAAGTCAATTGTATTAACGGCACGTAAAGCGATGGCATAATCATATGTTCTTTCATCACCCATAACACCTACTGAACGCATATTTGTCAATGCTGCAAAGTATTGACCGATTGAACGATCTAATCCAGCATTTGCGATTTCTTCACGATAAATGGCATCTGCATCTTGGACGATTTTTACTTTTTCCTCAGTAACTTCACCAATAATACGAATTCCTAAACCAGGTCCTGGGAATGGTTGTCTGAATACCAAGTATTCAGGAATACCTAATTCTAAACCAGCTTTACGAACTTCATCCTTGAATAAGTCACGTAATGGTTCAATGATTTCTTTGAAATCTACGTGATCAGGAAGTCCACCAACGTTGTGGTGAGATTTAATTACAGCAGATTCTCCACCTAAACCACTCTCAACAACATCTGGATAAATTGTTCCCTGAACTAAGAAATCAACTTTTCCAATTTTCTTAGCCTCTTCTTCAAATACACGAATGAATTCTTCACCAATGATCTTACGTTTTGCTTCTGGTTCCTCAACACCCTTTAGCTTTTCATAATATCTTTGTTGCGCATTTACACGAATGAAGTTTAATTCGTATGGACCTTCTGGACCAAATACAGCCTCTACTTCATCCCCTTCATTTTTACGAAGTAAACCATGATCAACAAATACACATGTCAATTGGTTACCAATTGCTTTTGATAATAATACAGCTGCAACAGAAGAGTCTACACCACCACTAAGAGCACATAAAACTTTTCCATCTCCAACCTTTTCACGAATAGCTTTAATTTGTTCTTCAACAAAGTTATCCATTCTCCAATCACCACAGCATCCACAAACACCACGAACGAAGTTATATAACATTTTTGAACCTTCTTGTGTATGCAATACTTCTGGATGGAACTGAACAGCATATAATCCTTTTTCTGCATTTTCACTTGATGCGCAAGGACAGTTATCTGTATGAGACGTAATTTCAAAACCAGGTGCTACCTGTGAAATATAGTCAAAGTGTGACATCCAACAAATTGTTTTTTCAGATACACCCTCAAAGATTTTAGAAGAAGTCTTATCCACAAGAACCTCTGTCTTACCATATTCACGGTGATCCGCTTTTTCTACTTTTCCACCCAATACATGCATCATCAATTGTGCGCCATAGCAAAGACCAAGAACTGGAATACCCAATTCAAATAATTCCTTTGAATATGTAGGTGAATCTGCCTCATAACAACTATTTGGTCCTCCAGTTAAGATAATTCCTTTTGGATTCATAGCTTTGATTTTTTCTAAATCTGTTTTATATGAATAAATTTCACAATATACATTGCACTCACGAACACGACGTGCAACCAACTGATTATATTGTCCTCCAAAATCAAGAACAATGACTAATTCTTTTTTCATTACGTCCTCCTATTAATTTCTCAACAATATTATAAAGTAGCAACCAATTATTTACAACGCTTTAAATAATCAATTACCCCATTTAAATCCGTACAAGACTCTTGAATATATTCCTTCATCTCGTCATCTGGCGCAATCTGATCTTGAATAAAAATGGAATGCATTTTCGCATTGGCTGCTGCCATAATTCCATGCTTACTATCCTCTAATACTAAACAGTTTTCTGGTTTTACATCTAATCTTTCAGCTGCTGCCAAGAAAACATCTGGAGCCGGCTTTGATTTATATCCCTCTTTAGAAGATACAATCACATTTGGACTTAACACAAAACCTGCATGCGACAAGAACTTTTTAATATCCTGCGGGTGCGAACTTGAAGCCACCGCATAAGGAATCTTATTCTCTTCAATATACTCAATTAGATTCTGTAAACCAACCATATTGGCACTACCAGGCTCTTTAAAATATGTAAAGAAATAATCCGCACGCTCTTCCTGAATTTCTTCCATAACTCTTGTCACACCTGGATACATCATTTCAAACTCTGCAACCTTTCTTGAATCACAACCAATTAAAGGTTCCGGAAAAGAGTCTGGACAAGAAACGCCTAATTCTTTAGCCTTCTCTTTAAACTCATCCTTAAACATCTTTTCCGTATTAAACATCAAACCATCCATATCAAAGATAACCGCTTTAATTTGTGGCTTTCTAAAATACTCAATCAAACACTGCGTACCTAAATCACTCATACCACGATCCATTAAATCCACATATTCTTTGATGACACGATTTACACCATACAAAGGAAAATTTGCCTCTTGTACTGCAATTTTTAAATCCTTCACAAAATGCTTCACATAAAAACCAGGCGCATAATCATTCTCTAACATCTTCTTACCTTGGAATTCCAATTGTTTAGATCCAGCAGCACCATTACGTAAGAAGCGATATACAAAAGATTCATCCACATCTTTACAATTCAAATACGACATGGCCTCACAAATACCTTGTAACGTATTCGCAATCATAATTTGATTGGCCATCTTGACATGTTGACCACAACTCGCCTTGCCACAATACTCAATCTGCGTTCCAAACGCTTCAAAGATTTCTTTATTCGTTTCAAAATCCTCTTTGTCTGCACCAACCAAAACAGTTAGAGTACCATTTTTAGCTCCCGTATCTCCACCAGTCACTGGCGCATCCAATACATGAACCCCCAATTCTTTCCCTTTTGTATACAATTCTTTGGCAAGTTTTGGACTTGAAGTCGTAAAATCAATACAAGTTTTACCCGCATCAATACAACTAAAAATCACATCATATACTTCTTTAACATCACTAGGAAAACCGACCATTGTACAAATGACATCTACATTGGATGTCAAAGACACAATCGATTCTTCTAAAATGGCACCTGCATTTTTAGCTTGTTCTACCCTTTCTGGATGTCTTGCGTACACATGCACTTCATAACCCTTATTCAATAAATGAATAACCATTGGCTGACCCATAATGCCAGCACCAATCCAACCTATTTTTCTCATTTTACTTTCTTCCTTTCACTAATATTGGAGCGGATTGCACCGCAATAAATTTCACAACTTCAAACATAAACTTAATTTCTTCTGCATTCAATTGACGAATCTCCTTAATTCCAAACAATGCCTGTTTAAATGAAAATTCAGTTAAATCCGCAATCGTATAAACTTCCATTCGATCAAATAATTCTCCAATCAAATGACAATAACGCTCTTTTTCTTCCAGTGGACGATCCATCAATAACTTATTTACATATTCCAATAAATCATCACTCTCTTTTGTGAGTGCATCACAATAATTAAAGTCTTTTATATCCACACTCCACATAAGCGTATCATGCTGAACTAGACCAGAACCTTGAGCTTCCAAGACTTTCGTTTGTTCTCTATGATCTAAAACACGACCCACAATGCTATCCTTAGGAATATAGTTTGTGATCTTAGATACATCCTCATCACCTTGCCAAAAACCATCCGCAAAGCCAGGCCCATCAAAACTTTTCACACCTTCAATATATCCCTGTAGTTTTGGATTTTTTAAATAGGCATACATTGCCAGATTTCCACCCTTTGAATGACCCGTCAAATACATCTTTGGATAGACTTTTTTCTTTTTCAACCCAAACAGATAACTCGTTTCAGGAATATCCGCAATAGTTTCTTTGACATAATCCTTCGCCAGGATTTGACAAGGAAGATCCTTGCTATAGGTCATCATTAAATTTTCTTTCCAACCCGTAATACTACCATCTGTACCACTAAAAGAAAGCACTAGAGATCCATCTGGCAACACAAGTGTTACCACACTAAATTGAATCACATCTTCATCGCTATAGACTTTTTTATAGTTCTTTAACTTTATATTTCCATAACGAATCGTATCTTGCAACGCATCAATCAAATGTGGAAGATTTATTGAAAATGTATACTTACTTTTTAATTCCTTTTCACTATATAAAGAAAGATATTTACGACATGCTTCCTCTAAAGAAACCTCTTCCTTTTCCACAATGCCATCCCAATCCACATAAGATAGATCGGCACATACTAACATATCCACCTCATTAAAGGGACGAATAGAAAAGTCTATATCTCTTCTTAAATGTACATAATTCAATAAGTTTTCCATAGTCAACCTCACTACAACGATTTTACAATATACAAAAGGATTAGCCAAATGACTAACCCAATTTTTTTGATAATTTTACATAATGATCTGCATTTGAAAGAATGTCAGAAACCTGAGATTCTGAAGTCTTTTTAATGATTTTAGCCGGTACTCCAACCACAACACTCCTTTGTGGAATCACCATATTTTCAGGCACAACACAACCAGCACCAATTATACTATGGCTTCCAATACAAGCTCCATTTAAAACAATAGCACCCATACCAATAAGCACCTCATCCTCAATCGTACAACCATGCACAATAGCCCCATGACCCATCGTGACACGATCACCAATTTTTAATGGATAGCCACGATCCGTATGCAAAACACACTGATCTTGAATATTGCTTTCTTGCCCAATTTCAATCGTTTCTTCTTCACTACGAATCACTGCGTTATACCAAACACTTGAACCTTCACCAATTGAAACATTACCCAAGATGGTTGCATTACTTGCACACAAAAAATCCTTTTTAACCTCATCCAATCTCTTACAAAGCCAAACCACACCATGCCACACATCAAATTTCATACCACAAGAAGGTAATGCCCCATACATAGTAAAGCCATGTTTTTTATGAAAGGCTATACTTTCTTCATTCGAATCTGTAATGCATGAAATGATCCAACGCATGTTTAATTTTCTACAATCCGCTTCAAGCTGATCTAACATTTTTGAAGGCAAACCATAATGTTTTCCTTCTTTAAAATAAATAGTAAGTTCTACACAATACTTATACGCCTCTTTAGAAAAAGCCGGGTGCACATATCCATAGCCAATTAGAACATCATCATTAAGTGCGACATAAAATGGATTTGTCTTTGAAATTTCCATCATATGTTCTTTAAATACATCAAAAGAATCTGGTACAAGATCAAAAATTGCAACACTTGTCTTTACATAATGTACATAGATTGGATATATACTTTCTAAATCTTTTTCTTGAAGTAAACGTAGCTCTTGCATAAAACCTCCTATTGGATTTCTAGACTTGAATCGGCTGTTAAACTTGCATCCCCTCTTCTTCCAGAAAGATAGGCAATAGTTCCTGCAACACCAATCATACTTGCATTGTCTGTACAACAATACATTGGAGGCACAGTAAATTCAACTTCTGGATATTCATTTCTTAATTCTTCTACTTTTTCACGAAGTCTTGAGTTAGCACTTACTCCACCACCTACAACGAAATGGCGAATATCTTTATGATCATCAAGTACAGCTCTTACTCGAGAGAAAATTTCATCCAATGCACATTCTTGGAATGAACAAGCCAAATCTGCCATATCAAATGTCTTGCCCTGTCTTTCCATACGCTTTGTAAATTGTAGAACACTACTCTTCAATCCAGAAAAACTAAAATCATAACGACCTTGTGTCTTCGGTTTTGCCAGTTCATATACCGGCTTACCTTCTTTTGCCAATTTATCAATTTTAGGACCACCAGGATATCCAAGACCCAACACACGAGCCACCTTATCAAAGGCTTCTCCAATCGCATCATCCTGCGTTTCTCCTAAGATTTCAAAACTTGTTTCATCCTTCATATAAACAAGTTCTGTATTTCCACCAGAAACAACAAGAGCCAATACAGGATATTTCATATCCACCACTAATTCATTGGCATAAATATGCCCTGCCAAATGATGTACAGGAACTAATGGTTTGTGGTAGGCAAAAGCCAAAGTCTTGGCAGCTTGCACACCAACGTGTAAACATCCAATTAAGCCAGGACCTTGCGTAACAGCAACCGCATCCACATCTTCCATAGTGATATTGGCATCCTTCAATGCTTTTTCAATACAATACGAAATATTTTCTACATGAATACGACTCGCAACTTCGGGTACGACCCCACCAAATTCTGTATGCACATCAATTTGGCTTGCGACCACACTCGATAGTACTTCCTTTTTATCTTTGACAACCGCAACGGCTGTTTCATCACAACTACTTTCAATTCCGATAATAATCATATAATCCTCCTACAATGCCAATGTCATCACAATAGCATCTTCTCCATCCGGATAATAACTCTTAGATACATTGACTTGAATAAAGCCCATTTTTTGATATAAATTCAAGGCCGCCTCATTACTAGCACGAACCTCTAATGTCATATATTCACAAGCCGCTTCTCGAGCTCGATCAAATAAATGCATCATCAATTCTTTACCATATCCTCTTTTTCTTAAGTCAGGATCCACTCCAATACGAGCTAGCTGCGCCATTTCAAAGGTTTCCCATAAAAAGGCGTAGCCAACAATGGTATCTCCATCTTCTAAGATCCAACCATGAGAAAAGGGATTCTCATTCAATTCATATAAACAATCTTTTTCTAGCCAAGGCTGTTTAAAACAAGCTTGTTCAAGTTCTAAAACACGAACAAGATCCGTGTCTTTCATTTCTTTAAAGATCATGCTTTATAAGCATCACTTTCTTTTAAATATTGAGGAACTAAGGCATGTACATTTTCAATTGTACGACTTGGTACCTCAATAAAATTCTTCAAGAAATCACAACTTGCAGCTTCTTGATTCACCAAATAACCATCTCCATATAATGTTCCAGGATGTTCATTTAAGAAATCTTCCAATTGATCGACTTCTAAAATTTGTGTTTTTCCAACCACAACACCCTTTTCTAAGTGTGCTACATACGCTCTTTTACTACGCGCATCCAAAATAACATTGGCACTTTCATCCATACCCGCAAACAACTGCATTGTACTAATACACTTTAATGTTTTATGCATTTGTGTACAAAATACTTTCGCAATTGTCATCGCAATACGAATACCTGTATAAGAACCCGGACCATCTGTAATGATCACTTCATCTACGTCTTTGTAGTCTAAACCTGTTTTTTCAAGCAATTGATTTAATTCCACAAAAATCGTTTCACTTTGTTTCTTGAACGCTTCGATAGATACACCATCAATCAATGTTCCATCTTTATATAAACCTAACACTAATGCTTTATAAGCACTATCCATACATAAACTAATCATGATATGCCTCCACAATACTTTTTGATACAGGACCCGTATATTCTAATGTCACTGTACGATTTTCATCGATACCTTCTTCAAAAGAAATTTTGATATGATCTTGTGGCAATTGATCTTCAATAAATTCAGACCATTCTACTACAGTAATTCCTTCATCAAAACAATCTTCAAAACCTAAGTCCTGACATTTTCCTTCCAAACGATACGCATCAATATGATGGAAAGGGACTCCACCTTCTTGTTTATAATCCTTTAAGATTGTAAAGGTTGGTGAATTAATCACATTCTTTACACCCAAAGCTTTTCCGAAGCTTTTTGTCCAAGTCGTTTTACCTGCGCCCAAATCTCCATCTAATGTAATGACTAATTGTTTATTTCTGCAAAGATCTGCCATTTTAGTGGCAAATTCCTGTGTTTCTTGTAAACTATGAATTTCTATTTTCATAATGACCTCTTTCTACTGAAATACACTATTCCATCTTATATCTTTTTTCAACTATTTTTTCTTCATCATACGATTTCTATGCACCATTGCCTTGATTTGTTTAATCTGTGCAAGACGATTTCGCACCTTCACTTCAGAACCCTGATCACTAGGTACATAATATTCTTTACCAACTAGAGCATCTGGAAGACACTGCATATCCGTCATGTGATATTCATAATCATGTGAATACTCATATCCTTTACTGTAGCCTAACTCCTTCATTAGCTTTGTTGGCGCATTACGAATGTGTAAAGGCACTGGCTGATCTAATGTTTTTAATGCGTCACTTTTCGCATTATTATAAGCCACTTCTAAAGCGTTTGACTTTGGAGCCAAAGCCAAATATACAGCTGCATGCGTTAAGTGTACATTGCATTCTGGAACACCTAAATAGTGACATGCCTGATAGGCTGCCACACAGATTTCTAAGGCTCTAGAATCTGCCATACCAATATCTTCACTAGCCATACGAACGAATCTTCTTGCGATATATAAAGGGTCTTCTCCAGCCTCTAACATACGTGCTAACCAATATACAGCAGCCTGTACATCGGAGTTTCGTACACTTTTATGTAGAGCCGAAATAATATTATAGTGTTCCTCCCCTTTTTTATCATACAATAACGACCTTTTTTGAAGGCATTGCTTCAAAATATCCTGTGAAACATGAATACCATCCAATTCACTTGGACTATTATAAACAACCATCTCTAATGTATTTAAACAAAAGCGGGCATCTCCACCTGAAAATGCGGCAATCGCCTCTATATCTTCATCCGTAATATGTATTTTTAAATTGCCTAATCCTTTTGAGCTGGAAATAGCACGAATAATCAAATCTTTTAAGTCATCCGTGTTTAGACTGTTTAACACAAACACTCTACACCTAGATAAAAGGGCGGAATTGATCTCAAAACTAGGATTTTCTGTTGTAGCACCAATCAGAATGATACTTCCCTTTTCCACATAGGGTAAAAACGCATCTTGTTGCGCCTTATTAAAACGATGGATTTCATCTACGAATAGTATTGTTTTTTGTCCCAAGACCCTACGCGTATCGGCCTGCTTCATAACTTCCTTGATTTCTTTAATGCCACTAGTAACAGCTGAGAAATCCACAAAATAACTCTTTGTCTGATGTGCAATAATACGTGCCAATGTCGTTTTTCCAACACCTGGTGGGCCCCAGAAAATCATCGATGTCACTTGATCATGTTCAATCATTTGCCACAAAAGATTTCCCTTGGCAACAAGCTGTTTTTGTCCTACATATTCATCTAATGTTTCCGGACGCATACGATCCGCTAATGGCCTTGTATCTTCTTGTATTGAAAATAGAGAATCTTGTTCCATATGTTTCCTCCATATGTATTTTATTATACACCACTCAAAAGAAAAAGTGTTTGACCTTAATCAAACACCATCTTCTTTTTCTCAATTCGTCTTAAAAATACCCATCCCACAACACAAGACAAAACTTCCGTAATCACAAATGCATACCAAATCAAAGATACATCCATATCATATTGAATGACTAATTTTGAAAATCCCCAAGCTAAAGGTAAAATCAAAATAGCTTGTCTAAGCAAGGATACAACCAAGGATTCCATACCTCCATTTAAAGCTTGATACACACCTTGAAATGCGATATTTATACCCGCAAACACAAAGCTAATGGATATGATTCGAACAGCACTGATGAAATATATTCTAGATTGTCCTGCATTAAATAGTGTGGCAAAGAAATTTGGGAATAGTTCTGTAATTAGAGTCCCCAAAGCCATTAATACTATAGTATATATTAAGCCAAATTTAATTCCATCTTTAACACGCTTCTTATTTTGCATACCATACGAAAAGGCAATGATTGGTGTAATCGCATCTCTTAAACCGAATGCCATAAATAAGACAAATTGTTGTACTTTATAGAATAGGCCATAGGCCGTTTGTGCAGATGCATCAAATTTTAGAATTAAGTTCATCGCATATACCATGAATGACATCAATGCCTGCGCAATAATGGCTGGAAGTCCAATCGAATAGATTTCTTTGATGATACGCTTATTGGGTTTTGTATAAGTGAGGCCATGATCAAATTCTTTATTTAAACGCATATGAAACACAGCTAATAATAAAGCCGATAAAATTTGTCCAATGACTGTCGCATAAGCAGCTCCTTGTACACCTAAATTAAAGCCATAAATCAAGATAGGATCTAGAATCATATTGATTATGGCTCCTGTAACTTGTCCAATTGTAGAATATAAGGAGCGTCCTGTAGCTTGGAGCAGTTTTTCAAATATAGAAAAGAACACAACGCCAAAGGATAATAGGCAACAAATCCTTAGATAGTCTACACTCATCGATAATACAAGTGCATTCCTTGTTTGAGAGAATATATAGGCTTTAATACCAAACAAACCGAATAATACACAAAGAACATAAATAACTGTAGCTAGAAACAAGCCATTTCCGGCTACTTTAGAAGCTTTTTCACGATTTCTCTGCCCCAAAGTTCTTGCGAGTAAGGCGTTTAATCCAACACCTGTACCAATAGCTAAGGCCACCATCAACATCTGGATAGGGAAAACTAAGGTAAGTGCATTTAATGCGGCTTCACTTCCTTCTTTCATATTTCCTACAAAGGCACTGTCGACTATGTTATAGACAGCTTGCAAGGCCATAGATAAAATCATGGGCACACCCATTTGAAGCATCAACTTATTGACGGGCTCATTTTTCATTTTGTTGTTTTCTTCCATTCTTTTCCTCCTTAAAACACAAAAAAGTGCATTGCCTACATAAGTTGGACTTACGCTTTTAAGCAACACACTTTATAAAATATAAAAGAGTAGCAGAAAACTGGATTTACGCTGTTTCCGCTACTCGTTACGAAGTGATTATATTTTTATTTTTTTAATTTGTCAAAGTAAAATTACATGGCTTTTTCAATTAATTCTACACATTTATCAATGCCCAAAACACCACTGTCTAAACACAATTGATAGTTTTTAGCATCCGCCCATTTACGATCTGTGTAATATTTATAGTAAGCAATACGACGTTTATCCTTATCTTTGATTCGTTTGTCTGGCGCAAATTCATTTTGTCCATAAACCGAAACAACACGATTCTTGCGATATTCAAAGTCCGCATGAATAAATACATTCAATACGTCTTTACGATCACGAAGAATATAATCTGAACATCTTCCTACAATGACACAATTTCCTTTATCGGCTAATTCACAAATTACATTTCTTTGCGCAATATAGAGTTCGTCCGATAAGTTATATCCATAATTATTCCAAATAAAGCCAAATGTACTTGTACTAGATGCATCTTCCCCATTTTCTTCAATGTACTCTTTCGCAAAGCCACTTTCTTGAGCAATTTGTTGCACAATTTCATAATCATAATAAGCATAGCCTAGTTTTTCAGCTAATTTCTTGGCAATGGTTCTTCCACCACTACCAAATTCACGTGTAATTGTAATTATCATAAGATACCTCCCAATAATGAAAAATCGAGCCTTCTACAACTGGAATTATATCCCGTAAGAAGACTCGTTGTTGTAGACATTTTACCAAAATTATAAACTTTTTGTAAGAATTATTATTTGTCTTTTCCTTAAAGTCATGATGCAGCATATCATATACACCATCACCTCGCTTTTATATACTGCACTATCTACTTATATTTTAATTCACAATAGGTCAAAAGTAACTTGACGTACTCTCATCATTAAAATGACGAGATTCTCTTTCTCACAATGCGAGAAATGGAGCATCGCAAAGCTTTCAGCATAGTTCTAGACCTTGCATATAGTCTTTGCATAACTCTTGTTTTTTGAGCATTTCCAATCCTGGTGGACTGTACTCTGTATACTCATACTGCATCCAGCAGGGCTTACGCCTTAGACCTGACTGGATGAGAGACTCTTTAAGCTAGAATCCAAAGCATGATTTCATTGTGTGTCCACATTTTTTCATATTTAGAATCAATGTATCCTGCATCTTGACAAAGTGTGGAAAATCAAAATGACAGGCTTCAAAATCAGGTGCAGTCAATGTATCGTCAGTATGACAAATTAGAAAGGCAGAATATAAATCTCTTTGTACTTTGCATCCTTCAATCGTTTTAAATCTTTCACTTAAAGTAGGTTTGATGTATTCACCTGTATCATGGTGAAGTTGAGAAGCGCGATATTGATGAATATCTATTTCGTAGTATGGAATTCCATACTGTGTGGCCTTTATTTTTAAATCGGCCTGCATAAGACCTGGAGAACGATTCTTGATGGAGTGTCCATAGCGTTTCTTACGTTTATATTTGCACACCATCTTCAAAGAGCCGTCTTTTTGTTTAACAGCCGTTGCCTCATCTTTACGCTCTGTCTTCTTTGATTTCTTTTGCAGAGCTTTAAAGTTCATTGGTTCAAGGATGAATTCGCTTGTGTTCTGAACAACTCTATTGATAAAGGTATGATGCGAAGTCTTGATATAAGCAGACTGCTTTCGATATAGAACGCGTATCTGCCGTTTCAGACGTCTACATCGTCTTGTGGTTTTCCATTTATGTTTTCCCTTTTTGACTGTACCATTCTTGTTGTAGTTTTCTGGATTATGTTTTCGCATAGATGCATCGATCAGATTCTGCTTATGACGAATCTCTTTTTCATAATTTACAGAATCTGGAGCTAGTTCTTCCAGATGGACCTCGTTGGTTGAGACTGTCGCAATCGTAGAGGTTCCAAAGTCTACACCTGTACGATGTCCGCCATCTTCTGACAACCTGATTCGTTTTGGTGCATCACCTCGAAGTGTGATCACTACATAATATTTGAATCCACTGTTGAATTCGATCCTCTTTAAAAAGGAATAAACAACATCTTCTTTTAAATCAACAGATGAAATGATGTTCTGAATATATTCATTCTTTGGAACACGAACTTTGTAGTAATGTTTCATAAAGCAGATGGTATCCCATCTTAAAAGTCGTACTCCTGTTGCAGCACATTTTTGTTTGATACAATCGAAACTATTATATCTTCGATAATGAAGATGACGTCCATCCTCAAAAAGAACTTTTTCTACTCCCTTATATACAGCTTCCGCTTCTGCCTGTGCCTGATGAGAGTTGATGTAGTTCTTGAATTTCTTTTGTTCTTTGGATACGAACTTACACAAAGAAGTCTTTGTAAGATCATACTCTTTTTGTTTAATACACATGATATTTGATAACTCTTTTTTCTTCTTTTTTTCAGAAGCTGACAGTTCAGAACCTTTCTTTTTGGAAAATTCAGCTTCACCATAAGCTTTGCGTGCACCCACATATTCTTTATCATGAAATAGAGCATTCAATCGATTTGTAGCATATCGAACCAACTGATTATGCATCTGATTTGCATAGAAAAAAGACTTCGACAAAAAACGTTTCTCAGATTCACTTAGTTCCAACTGAAAGCGTACTGTATACATATCGAAATCTCCTTTTTTCTGCATATATATTATAACATGGTTCCCGTATAGAAACTGTTGAAAAAATGTTACATACGTCATTCATCTCATGACTAAAGTCACGAGCGTTCTGACTTTAACAGTAAAATGTTGCATTTTAACACAAGAAAAACAAAACATATAAATTCGCTTTATATAAAGCACTTACAGATATACATACCGCAGTACGCAAAGTAATTTAACAAGAAATATAACGCAGTGCGCAAAGTATTTTTATGCAAAATATACCGCAATGCGCAAAGTAAATAAAAAAGAATAGAATCTTTCGACCCTATTCCTTAGCTCCATATTCTTCATAATATGCATCAATTCTTGATTTTAATTCAGGATCTAATTTATCTCCTAAATATTCAATCACTTCTGGCATTGATACAATAGCAGCTGTTGGGAAACCATATAATTCACTCACTTCTGTTAATGCCGTTTTTTCACCTTTTCCCTTTTCGTTACGATTTAAAGAAACCATCAATCCAACGATTTCAACATTTGCTGCACCACGAACCTTTGGCACTGTTTCTTCCATTGATTTTCCAGATGTTGTAACATCTTCAATCATAACAACGCGATCTCCATCTTGTAGTTTTGTTCCTAAGAAACTTCCCTTATCAGCTCCATGATCTTTTTCTTCTTTACGATCTGAACAATAACGAACTTCCATTCCATATAAATGATCTAATGCGATTGTCGTCGCAACAGCTAATGGAATCCCCTTATATGCAGGTCCGAATAATACATCGAAGTCTTTACCATATTGATCAACGATTGCCTTTGCGTAATATTCACCTAATCTTTTTAACTGGTTACCTGTAACATATCCACCAGCATTCATAAAGAATGGGGATTTACGTCCTGATTTTAGTGTAAAATCACCAAATTTTAATACTTTAGATTCCAACATGAAATCAATAAACTCTTTTTTATATTGTTCCATTTTCTTGCCTCCACTTTTACAGAAATTTTATCATACTTCTGCACAATTTCCCATAATTGTATGATTTTTAAATGATAAATATTATGGTAGTATAGAGCTGAGGTGATAGACAATGCAGGAAAATGTATTCTTTTTTCTGAAGGCTAAAAATAGTGTTAAATATTTATACGATAATATCAGTGTTGAAGATGGACTTGCCCTCATGCGCAAGCACAAATATACGGCGATGCCCATTATTAATAAGGAAGGGGTTTATGTAGGAACCCTGTCTCTTATACACATCTGACGCTGCCGACGAATAGCCTTGTGTAGATC